>Ga0247610_10002749_pt1 | contig 19948 bp, 22 predicted proteins | sample 174DNAGHGhighgp2_FD_193483 | JGI IMG/M metagenome (GOLD analysis project Ga0247610, IMG submission 193483) | Sheep rumen microbial communities from Palmerston North, Manawatu-Wanganui, New Zealand - 1742 DNA GHGhigh gp2 | ecosystem: Host-associated > Mammals > Digestive system > Stomach > Rumen...
GAACAGGAAGAGATCAAGCAACAGAAGCATTTGATACATTCCTAGCAAATTCAGGAAAATACAAAGAAACACTAAATAATGTTTCAAATAGTATTACACAAGCTATTAAGAATTACCAATTCTAATAAAAATAAAAAAGAAGTTATAAAAGTAACTTCTCTTTTCAATGAGAAACTAAATGCTTCTTGTTGAGAAGAGAAGTTGAGGGAGTGATAGTATGTTAAAAATTATAAATAATAGATTAGATTTTATTAGATTTGAAGGAGAAGGAGACTCTGGCGACGGCGACGGCGGCGGTGGTGAAGTATATGTTTGCGTTGGATGTAGTAGATCATCATGCGAATCAGAAGCTCAAGGAAGAATAGATGAAGCAGATGCTGAAATTATAGCAGCTGATAATATGATAAAAGAATTTGATCTAGCTTTAGAAACCCTACAAAAGAACAAAGAAAATTTAAAAGAAATAGGTGAAGGATATGCTGGTTTTCTTGGAAATTTAAATGATTCTTGGAGAGGAAAAGCAGACTTAAATGGTTATCAAGACATTGTGGCTGATAGAGAATGTTTAAGAAATTATACTGCTGCTATAGGTAATGCAATAGTTGATCTAGAAACTGAAAAATCTAAGTGGTCTGATTATAAGAGAAATTGGGAAAGTGCAAAGAGAGAGGCTGAAAATGATAAAGCAGCTTGTGCTGGATGTCCATGTGCTTAGGAGGTAAATTATGGCAGAGAATAATGTTATTGAAACTGTTACAGATAGTGGAACAATAATAAGAACATATCCAGATCCTGATGATCCTAATGCAACTTATACTATGGAATATGAATCAGATGGAACTACTCTTATTCGTGCACAAAGAGACTCACATTTTGATGGATACACATTTCATGCTGATTATGATGCTAAAACAGGCGTAAATGTATCAACTATGACAGGAGTTGATAATACAGTTCGTACACAAAGATATAATAGTAATGGTAAAGTAGTAGAAGAAACTGTTCAAAGGCCTGGAGAAGAACCAGTAGTAGTATATTCAGCACCAGATAATAGTGGCGAAACTCCATCATCAACTGGCGGAGACACTTCATCATCTAATGGTGGAGATGCTTCTTCATCAACTGGCCCTAGTGATAATGGTGGAACAAATACATCAACTGTAACTCCTTCTAGTGGTTCAACTGATTCATCAAGTTCAGATACACCATCAGAAACAGAAAATGGTGGTAGTGGAGAAGAAAGCGGAGCAGAAGAAAGTGCTCCAGCAGATGAGTCATCAGAAAACTCAGACACACCATCAGAAACAGAAAATGGTGGTAGTGGAGAAGAAAGCGGAGCAGAAGAAAGTGCTCCAGCAGATGAATCATCAGAAAACTCAGACACACCATCAGAAACAGAAAATGGTGATAATGGAGAAGAAAGCGGAGCAGAAGAAAGTACTCCATCAGATGAATCATCAGAAAGTTCAGACACACCATCAGAAACAGAAAATGGTGGTAGTGGAGAAGAAAGCGGAGCAGAAGAAAGTGCTCCAGCAGATGAATCATCAGAAAACTCAGACACACCATCAGAAACAGAAAATGGTGGTAGTGGAGAAGAAAGCGGAGCAGAAGAAAGTGCTCCAACAGATGAGTCATCAGAAGGTTCAGATACACCATCAGAAACAGAAGAGGGATCAGAAGATGAGTCTTCTGAAGAAGGCGCAGAATCAGAAGAAAACCCAGATGAATCTACAGGAACTGAAGATGAATCAAATGAAGGTGGAGAAGAGTCAAAAGATAATGAATCAGCAGAAGATTCAGAATCAGAAGGAAACCCAGATGAATCATCAGAAAATGATGGGGAATCAAATGAAAATGAAGAAGGATCTGAAGATAATGAATCAACAGAAGATTCAGAATCAGAAGAGGGATCAGAAGATGAGTCTTCTAAAGAAGGCGCAGAATCAGAAGAAAACCCAGATGAAGCAACAGAGGAAGGTGCTGCTGAAGAAGAAAATGCAGAACCAGAACCTGGTGTTGTAGATAATGGAGATGGAACTTCAACTCGTACAGAAATTGAAGAAACTGAAAACGGAAGAGTAATTACTCAAACAACATATGCAACAGATGATCCTGATAGAAAAATAACAGAAGTTGTTACTACTGTTAATCCAGACACTGGAGAAAAAGAAGTAGCAACATCAAGATATAATAGTGATGGCACGCTTGATACTATAACATATCAACATGCAAATGGTGATGTTATTTTAGTTGATGCTGCTGGTAATAGAATAGGAAGTATTACAAATAATAGACCAGGTCAAACTGATTATGACATATTAATAGATGTACCTGCATTCATAGATACTTATATTGAAGTATTAAGATTGTGTGAATCAGCTGCAAAAATTGAAGGTATTAAAACATCTAGTAGCAGTTGTTTAACTGGCTTAGCAAGAGTTAGTGATACTACTGGTAGTGGGCACTATGATAAAACTAAAGTTGGTGGAATTTCATTTGTGGATATGGAAGACTGTGATAAGTGTTTAAAAGATGCTGGTGGTTGCCAAGCTAATGGAGAAGAAGCTAGAATTAACAATGTTGCTTTAACAATGAGAAATATTATAGATGCTATGGTTTCATTCGATGCAGACGCAGCAGCAGCTTGGGAAGCAAAAAGACAAGAAGTAGATCCTAATTGGGCAGCTGATGTTGATCAAGGAGTTGGCCCAGAAGCAGAAGATGCTGGTTCAACACCAACTGATGCAACAGATCCAGGAGATGCTGGAACTGAAGAAGCAGGAACTGAAGCAGAAGATAATACTCCAGATGTACCAGATTATTATGATGATGGACCTGGATATAATCCTCCAGCAAATGAAAAAATAACTGAAGCAAAAACAGAAGCTAAGACTGAAATAACTTCTGAAACAAAGATTAAACAATTAGAAACATTGCTAGGTGTAGATATGGAAGACTTAGCAAATGATGCTAAAAAAGTTGTTTATGGAGAAGAATTTGATGGAGTAAACATCCTATATGATTCAAGTATTACAGGAGCAGCTTTAAGCGATAGAGTATTAAATATATTAAATTACTTTGGTGTAAACTCTGATGATCAAAAATTATATGATGAAAGTGGAAACCCTATAACAAAATATAAAGAAGGGGAAGACATTACATTTAAATATAAGAAAGATGGAAAAGAACACAAAGTAACTCTTAAAGTATTAGGCGATACTAATTACGATGGAGACAAATATTCTGGAATACAATTAAAAGTTAATTAGTAAGGAGAAAGTTTATCTTTCTCTTTACTCTTAAAGAGGATACAAATGATAAATATAGTTTTATATGAACCTGAAATACCAGCTAATACTGGTAATATAATGAGAACTTGTGTAGCTACAAATTCTCATTTACATTTAATAAAACCATTAGGTTTTAGTTTAGAAGATAAATATATTAAAAGATGTGGTGTAAATTATATAGATAAGTGTGTCTATACAGTTTATGAAAATATTGAAGAATTCTTTGAAAAAAACAAAGGGGAATATTATTTTTTAACAAGATATGGTCATAAACCACATACTAGTTTTGATTATAGTGATAAAGACAAAGAGTATTATTTCTTTTTTGGAAAAGAATCTACAGGTATACCACCTAAAATATTAAAACCATACATTGATAGATGTATGAGGATGCCTATGACAGATAATGTTAGGGCGCTTAATGTTTCAAATACTGTCGCTATTATGGTATATGAAGCATTAAGACAACAAGATTATCCTGGTTTATTGAAAGATGAACCACATAAAAGTAAGAACTTTATTGAAGAAAGTTAATTGTAAAAAATGTGTATAGTTTAGTTGTAAACAAAGTGATAATAATATATACTTATAATAAAGATAGGGAGGATGGTAGAAGTGATATACCCATCAATAGATAAATTATTAAATATAGTGGACTCAAAATATAAATTGGTTCACATAGCAGCTGATAGAGCAAAAGTGATGAAAGAACATCACCATTTTCAAATGAATGAAGATGAATATGTTTCTAAGAAAGAAATAGGAAGAGCTTTAGAAGAAATTGACAAAGGATTAATTACTATTAAAGAGTAATTAATCTTTTTATGTAAAAATAAAATTATACTTATTGATTAATTGTAAAATAATAATAATTATGATAAACTTGTATTAATATTGGACACTATATATTATGACAATTATTAGTATAAAAAGGAGAACAAATAATGGAAAAAAAGTTTTTACCAATAGGTAGTGTGGTTTTACTAAAAGATGGGACTAAAAAGGTTATGATAATTGGATTTTGTCCTCAATCAAAGGATGATCCCAAAGTTTATGATTATCTAGGATGTGTATATCCTGAAGGAGTTTTAACATCAAATATTAGTTTAGTTTTTAATCATGACCAAATTGTTGAAGTAGTATTTAAAGGTTTAGAAAATGAAGAAGAAAAACATTTTAAAGAAAAATTAGATGAAGAAATAAAAAAAGGAAATGTTAAAGTTGGCGGAGAAATTAATGATTCTCCTAATGTAGAACCTGTAACTCCAACAGTTACAGAAACAGTAGAAACTAATGAAGCACCTATTGTAGAGTCAAATGATGTGCCAAATGTTGAACCTAGTAATTTTGATGTGCCATCACTTGATTCAATAATAGGGACATCAAATAATGAATCAAATGAGAATATAGAAATATTTTAATTAGATATATTATTAAATAAGTTATACCTATATTAAATAGGAGGTAATATGCTAAAAAAAGAAAAAAGTAACGAATTATTCACTGTTGCAGCACATGGAGGTTTCGGTGGAGGCGGAGGAAGTAGTAGCAGCGGTGGTGGAACCGTTTATTGCACATGGGATTGTAGTGCAAGAGACGCTGCCAAGAAAGCTTATGATGCTGCAACAACTGCAAGACAAAATGCTGAAACTTTAAAAAGTTCATTACAAACTGAAAAAAAGAATGTAGAAGCTTTATATGGAGGCTATACAGGAATGTATAATACCCTTATGGGATGCGGATCATCAGTTGCTAACCCAGCGAATATGGGGGTTGATAGTGGCATGGGTTCAATTATTGATTGCTTAAGTAAATATGGAAGTGCAGTTTCAGATGCATATGATGCTGCAGCTGCTGAAGTTGAAAGATGTTTAAAAGTTGAAGCAGATGCTAAAGAAGCATGGCAAAAGGCAAAATGTGTAAAAGTTTGTAGTTAAGGAGAGAATTAATAGTGTTACTGAAAAAAAATAGTTTAAATTTTTTCTCAGTTGAAGAAGATGATTTCTCTGAGTTTAATTTAGATAGTGGAAATAACCAAGAAGAAGAGGAAAAATCTAATACATCTGCTGAATATTCAGCATCAACAGGGAACTACGGTTCAATTGGTTCTTCAGTTGGTGATTTTTTTAGTGGAACAAATTCTCAATCTTCTACTAGTAATGTGAAAACTGAAGAATCAAATTTGAATGTTGGAAATATAGGAAACAAAGTTGATAATCAAGCTGTTGAAAAGCCAAGTTTTTCAGAACAAACTAGCCATTATGAAGCACCAGAAAATGAAGCTGGTGATATGAAATTTGAAGGTTCAATTGCAAGTGGACGAGTTGATGCAATTGATATAGAAGAAGGCAGATTTGCTTCAGATGCTAGTTATCAAACTAAAACTTTTGTAGCAGGAGAAGGAAATCAAGGTTATAAAGTTCCTCTTGAAGATAGGGCTCCAATTTCTGGCAATGGTGAAGTGGGTAATACTGTTGATAGTGTTGCACAAAGTGAAAATTCAAGTGCTAGTAAATCAAATGTTAGTACAGAACCTTCAACTGAATTAGATATGCCACTTGATAATACTGAAGAAGAACATTTTATGGCAGAAGATATACCTCAAGAAGCCCAGGGAAGTGATGTAAGCACTTCTGAAGATGATGGCTTAGGTTATGAGCCATTTGATGATGAAACTCAAGATAGTGGAAGTAAACCTGAAGCTGCTAGTTCGCAAAAGAAAAATAGCGGAGGCGGCGGAGGCTATGGTGGACCATTGCAAGCGCCAGTATCTACTAATCCTTGGGATACAAGTAATTATGTTTTTGATGAAGCGTCATATAATCCTGATGCAGTAGATTCTGTACCAGCTGACCAACTATATGCGGCTTATTCAAATTTTTGTAAATTACAATTTATTTCAGATGCATCTGTAGGTTCTTTAGGAAAGATTGTTAATATTGGGCCAAATAAAGTATCCAATGTTAGCACAACAGAGATGTCAAAAACTAAAAGATGCCTTCAAAACATTGGGGATACAATGAATGCCATTTCTGAAAGAATGGGAAATGTTGTTAATCAAACATATAAGTTCGATAGAGAAGCAAAAAGCTTATTCCGTCATGAAGGAATGGATGTTCCAGATAATTATGCAGAATTTTTAAAGCAAGATGCACAAAATTATATGTTAGGTTTACTTGGAATTGATTCTTCTACATTTGCTCAAGACTTAACAGCAGGAGAAGGAGATCCTAGTGTTCCAGGAATAGATTGGCAAGATCTTGCTGAAAGTGATCCAGAAGGATGTGCACAAAAAGCATCAGATATAGCTGCTGAAGCATTAAAAAAGGATCCATCAGAGTGGACTGCTGATGATGTAATAGCATTGCAAATACATCATGCAGATTTAGTAGATAAAGTTGCAGGTGCAAAAACTGCATATGATGAAGCAGCTATAGCTGATCTATATGGATATGAATCTGTAGATGAATTTTCTGATTATGTTCAATTAAGCAATGAAAATAAAAATTTAGAAAAAGTTTTAAAAGCGAACGGCTTAATGGAATATACTGGATGGGAAAAAGGATGGCAGGAATTAAAAACAGCTGGTTCGGCATTATGGGGAGAAGTAAAAGATGTTACAGGTGCAGTTAAAGAAGGAAATTGGGGTACTGCATTAGTAGAAGCAGTAGATCTTACAGAAAAAGCTAAAGCTACAGGAGCAATGGTTGTAGAGAGTTGGGAATGTGGTGGACTTAAATTTGTTGAGAATCTAGTAGATGGCCTAGTAAACTGGGAAACAACAAAATTAACATCGTATACAGATCTTATAGATAGAGCTACAGGGTCTCATATTTCTGATAAAATATGGGATACAGCCTCTGATATTATTGCATATGATGCAGTTGGTGAACTAAGAGAATGGTACCATGAGAATACTGAAGAGGGAAGATCAATGAATAATAAGAGCCTTATAAAGTATGATGGATATGCATCACAAATGATACAAGAGGCCGGTGAAGAAACAACTAAATTGGCAGTAGAAGTAGGAGCATCAATTATAACAGGTGGTACTGGTGGCCCAATTGTTGCAGGAATTATTGGTGGACTTAATGATATGGGTGAAGAAGCAGAAATACAATATAGTGCAACTGATGCTGAAGGAAACTATATTGGAAGAGATTCTAATGGAAGGTTAAAAACATATATTGCTGGTGCAAAAGGATTCGTAGAAGGATATAGCGTTGGTACAAGTGCACAAGCACTTATGAATACTTTTACAGCAGTAAAAGCAGCCGGAGGAGCACAAAAATTCTTTTTCAAAGGTGCTGAACAAACCTTAAATTCTATAAGATCTTTCTCAGTTAAAGATATTCCTACAGTATTAAAAGTTGCTGGATATAAAACACTTCGTAATCCAGGAATGTATTTGGCAGCAGGAGCCAAAACAGTTGATTTTGTTGGAAACGGTGTTATATCTGGCGAAGATGTCTCAAATTGGGATTGGAAAGATTATGGAAAATCATTACTTAAAATTGGTGGTACTACATATGCAGGACAAGTTGCTGGAGTATTTGGCGGTGGTAGAGCAGAAATGAAAATTGATGAAGCAGACATGATGCTAAAACAAAAACTACCTAATGGTCAAACTAGAATGGAAGTTTTAAAAACATTACATCCAGAATATGCAGGGTGTAAGACTGCTAGGGATATAATTAGAGTTAATGCAGAAGCAACAAAGGTTTTAACTGGTAATAATGATTTCTACATAGGACCTAGAGCATTTAAAGATGAATTTAAAGACTTTCCTGGTTATGAGAAAATTGCTATAGATAATGATCATTCTGGATATTACAATTCTAATGGCCTTCCAGGAGGTACTGGAACTTGGGATGATTTACATGCTTTGTTTGGCAAAGATTCTGAAATTACATATGTTATGACAGGAGATCATAATGCAATAGCTAATGCAATAGCGCAAGGTAAAGACTTTTATGTAACTGGAATGAATGATGCTGATAGATTAGGAACATTCTTACAATATGAATTGGATGAAATAATAGCTTCAGGAGCTCCTTTAAGTTACTATTTTCAGGAGCCAGTTGACCTACTATAAATAATAGGAGATGATTAGAAATTGTTAAATAAGTTTTTCAATAAAAAAAAGGAGACTATAATGAATGCAGAAGAAACTAGGAAAATGCTTGATAACCTTAATAGAAAGAATAATGAAGGGCCAAATAATATAGATAAAGCCAAAAAAATATTTGAACAATATAATTATAGTTATAGAGATATGGTTGATGACGGTATTTATGAAGAATATAAAACATATAATATACCTAGAGATATGGAAAACCAATGGCTTATGGAAGCTTTTGAAAAAAATAAAACTGAATTTCAAAAAAGTTGTGAAGCTGGTAATCCAGATTTTGAAAAGTTACAATTTATTTGTAAACAAGCAAATACTATAGATAAAAATATAATTAAAGATACATATAATATGGTAATAAATAATTTATCAAAAATGGAAGTTGAAAATCAATTAATGGCATTTAGTATAATTTCGGCTTTCTTGATGGTAGGAGGAATTGTTTCTAATGTAGGATTGGTAGATTTTAAATATGTATTGGAAGGAATTATAGAAAAAACTAATAGCATTTTTCAAAGTCATGCGGAATTACAACCAAAATATCAATATATATGTGATGATTGTATAGCAGCCATAGATTATTTTGGCAAAAAAAAATAATGAAACAAATTAAAAAGATTTACAAGAAATTGTAAATCTTTTATTTTATAAAACAATAAATAATGATATAATGAATATATATGATGGGAGACTATATTATGAATGAAAAAGAACAAAAACAAAATATAGTTGAAAAGATTGATAATATGTGTGAAGAATTAGATTCTATACGATCTTTACTAAATAGGAGTGAGTATGAACTACAATCTAATACTTTTTGTGGTAAAACTTTTGATAGAGGTGCTATAAAAGATATTAGTGATGATGTTCTAAACATAGTAAATGATTTAGAAATATTAGAATCTAAATTAGAAATAGAATTATCTGATTTATAGGAGGAATTATGGACAACTTAGAGATTAATCCATCAGAGTTCTATTATGCACTTAAAGATATTAAACAATCTATTGATGAACTCGATGATGTAAAAGAAGAATTAACAAGTATTACAAATATGAATTATGATATGACATCATATTCAACTAGAATAAATGTTGTTGATATTAAATTAAATGATTTGTATAAAAAGATGAAAAAAATTGGATCAGAAATGGTTAAATTGGATCCTAGCATAGCAACATTATTTAAATATTTAAATGTTGATAATAATGATGAGTTTAAATTTAATACCGATGATATAGATAAAAAAGAAGAAAAGATAGATGAAGTTAAAGGAAATAATGATGGCCTGGGAGCTAAGAAATCTAAACATTCATCTAGTATATTAATAGGGAATGAAGAAAAGGCATTAGATACTTTAAAAGGTGGTAGAAAAGGCTTAGGAGGCCATGTTACAAATAAAGCATCTAGTTTGTTATTAAAAGGAGTTAGAAAATGAATGAAGTAGATATTAAAACTTTAAAAAAATATTTACCAATTGGAACAATTGTTAAATTGAAAACAGGTAAAAGAAAAGTTATGATTACTGGTTTTTGTCTATATGATCATGATGCTGCACATACATTATATGATTATTGTGGATGTGCTTATCCAGAGGGAATGTTATCTACTAATGAAGTTAATTTATTTAACCACGGAGATATAGAAAAAGTATTCCACATGGGAGTATCTGATGAGGAGGAAAAGAAATTTAAAGTAAATCTTGGCTCTATGTTACAAATAATTGAACATACAGCAGATCCAGTAGAAGAAGAAAACGATGAAGAAGAATATGAAGATGAAGAAATAATTCATGATGATAATGTAATTGTTGGAATAGATAATTAATAGGAGGGTATATGCTAAAAAATAATTATATAAGAAATGGTTCAGATTCTAGTAGTGGTGGAAGCTCTAGTTCAAGTTCTGGAGGTGACAGTGGATATACTTGCATTCCTTACGAGGATTGTACCGATAGAAATAATGCTGAAGCTGCATTAAAACTAGCACAATTAAATTTAACAAACGCTGAAGATATGTTAAAAACATTAAACAAAGAAAGAACAACAACTACTGAAATGATGGGGGCTTATAAATCAGTATATAATGCTCTTATTAATAGTGGAAAAACTGTATCTAATCCAAAAAACATGAACCCAATGAGTGAGATGATAGAGTGTGTTAGTAATTATGGACAAGCTCTTGATACTGCATGTTCTCAATGCGAAACTGAAATAGAAAATTTACAGAAGGCTGTTGAAGCAGCACAAGAAAAATATGACAACACACCTTGTGTGACACGTTGTAGGTAGAGAGGGGGGAAAAGATGTTAAAGAATATTAGATGTGATAAAACTTGTTTTAATTATAGTGATTATGATGCAGAATCTGAAAAAGATAATCCTTGGAGTACAAATAACTATCAGTATGATGATAGTAATTATAATTATGATGAAGTTGATATAACAAATTTTGACCAAGTTGTTGATGCATATTTAAGTGTTTCTGCACTCCAAAGTCTTGTAAATGGTTACACAAAAGGAGAAGGAGCAATAGGGCAAATATCTAACTATGACTATGTTATGGAACAACCATTGGTTAATAATGTTGATTTTGATACTCTTAATAGTAAGAAAATGTGTTTAGGCGGTCTTAGTTCATCTTTAGGTGGGCTATTAGGAAATATGGAAAATTCTGTTAACACTTTATATCAAATGCAAATTGAAAATGGAAGATTATTTGGGTTTGCATTAGAAGCAGATGAAAACTTTATTGATAAATTAAAAGATTTTGCAAGTAAATATAAAGATAGAATTTTGAATGAAGGTGCAGTAGAGGTTTATGGTGAATACTTAGTTGCTAAAACAGGAACACCAGATATTTCTGATACTCGAGCATTTTATTTATATTTACAAAATTTAGTTAGTAACGGTGGCGGTATTGGTTTAGCAAGTTTGGCTGCTCAAATTGGTTCGTCAAATCCGCAATTAGCTGCCTCAATTGCTTCAATGGCATTGATATTATCATATGAAAGTGCTAATACTGAAGCTCAAGCTATTGAACAATTTGAATATACTTTGCAAAATTCATTAGGATTGGAAGCAGCAGCAGTTCAAAATATAATGAAAATGCTTTTAAACCCTGCAGAAGGATCAATTCCAGCAACAGATATTATGCCAGTAAGTGGAACTATTGGCGGAATTCAAACAATAGTTTTAACATTAATAACAATGAGTATTAGAGCAACAATAGATTCTTCAACAATGGGTGCGGGTGCAGCTCTTCAAAAAGAGTTTGAAATGTTGCCATCAATTTTATTACAAAGTACAGTATATACAGTAGTTTATAATTGCTCATCACCACTTATGGGACCTGTTGGTGGTTCAATGGCTGCATCTACTGCAAGTGGACTTTGCACAAGTCCATTTACTGATGATTTTGGAAATATTGATCAAAATTGGTGTGGAGCAGCTGAATTAGGAACATTATTAGGTACAGCTGGAGGATATGGTCTTGTTTCAGCTTTAGCTATAACTGGTGGGCCAGCTTTGTTATTAATTCTTGGATGTGCAGCATTAGGATACTTAACAGTAGTGGCTGCTCATGATTATGAGGCACCACCTTTACCTAAGGAAGAGCCACGAGTTACAATTACACCTATTAATGGTGGTACGGAAGAAGTAAGAGTATATCCAGATGGAACAACAGTAAAAATAATTACTACTTCCGCAGGTGTATGGAGTGAAACAAAATATCCAGATGGAAGTACAGCAAAAGTATCTGATAATTCAGATAAAACGAAGGATATTTGGCTAACTTATGCTGATGGAACTTATAAAGAAGTGCGCTACGATGCCGATGGAAATATAATTAAAATAGTTATAAAAGATAAAGATGGTACTGTATTGAAGGAAGAACCAAAAAACTAATCTATATTTGGAAGTGAAGTAATGAATGATTTAGTGAAATTATTACCAATTGGAACTATTTGTAAATTAAAAAAATCTAAATATTTATTAATGATAGTTGGCTATTGTTCATATGACAGAAAATTTGAGGAAATGTACTTGTATAAAGGAATAGTATATCCTGCCGGTTTATTAAATTTTGATGTTTTGTATAGATTTAATAAATCTGATATAGTTGATGTTGTCTATAACGGATATAGAGATGATAGATTTAATTTATTTGAAATAGGAATAAACTTGGGATTGAAAGATAGAAAAATAAAAATAGATGAAAGGAGTGAATAATGGAGGAAAAATATTTGCCATTAGGAAGTGTTGTTTTGTTAAAAGGTGCTAAGCATCGAATTTCAATTATAGGATTTTGTTTTACTATAAAAGAAAAGAATAATAGACAATATGATTATGTTGGTGTGCCATATCCTGAGGGTTTTTTAGGAATAAGTCACATAATGTATTTTGATCATAGTGATATTGAAAGCATAATCAATGTTGCATTTTCAGACGATGAAGAAAAAGACTTTAAAAAAAGACTTAAAGAAACTGTTAAAAGAATTACAAAAGACGGAGATTCAAAATATATAGATGAATCTAAAATAAAAGATTTTATTAAAAACGGTGATATAAAATATGAACAATATTAAATATTTACCAATAGGTACTTTGTGTAGTGTAAATGATAGTAATCAAGAACTGATGATTGTAGGATATTCAGTTGTTGTTGAAAAAAAATATGATTATGTAGGTGTGCCATATCCTGGCGGTATTATAAATAGAGATAGTTATTATTTTTTTGATGCTAATCAAATAAGCAAAGTAGTTTATGAAGGCTATAAGAATGAAAGTTATGATCAATTTATTACGAAATATGATTTGGTAAATAAAGTAATAGATAAAAAGATTGATAATAATGAAGTTATAACAATAGAGAGCATATTAAAAGAAATCGAGGAGGAATCATAAAATGGAAGAAAAATTTAAACAAATAGAGAGTGATGACAAAATTGTAATTACTCAAAAAGATATTGAAAAAGCTGAAAAAAACCCATATAAAGCTAAGCTATTATATTCGTTTTTGAAATTTTTTGGTGTTTTAGTAGGATATTATACTATTAACAAATTTGCACCAGGAGAATTTGCAAATATCGCAAATTCATTATCAATATTAGTAGGTGGTGCTTTATCAGTGGATATGACAGCATCATTAATAAACTTTTTTGGATATAAAAAGTTTAAAAAGACTCATAAAGGAAAGAACTTTGATAGCCATTATTTTGAACAACAAAGAATTCAAGATAATAGATCATTATATGGAGGACATAAAAGATGAAATTAGAGGTTGGGCAATTCTTTAAAATTAATGGAAAAGAATATGGACTTTTAGATATTATTGATTTTGAAAATGTACAATATTATCTTTTTTCTATTAAATCAAACGGAAAATTAGACTATAAGTTTTATACAATAGATTATTACGATAATGAAAAATTTGAATTAAATACAATAAAAGATGAAGAATTAAAAATGAAACTATTAGAAATAGCTGAAAGCAGAATAGATTTAGAAGAAGTCTTATATTCATCTGAAAATTAAATACTAGTGCAAACTAGTATTTTTTTTTGAAATGTGATATAATTTAAAACAGCATTTGAACTTTTTATTAACAAGGAGATGAATTTATGGCAAAAATTAAGATAATGAGTTTGGGCGGTTTAAATGAGAATGGTAAAAATCTATATACAGTTAGTATTAATGATAAAATACTTATTTTTGATTGTGGAATAAAATATGCACCTGATAAGATGTATGGTGTTGATTATGTAATACCTGATTTTAATTATTTGATAGAAAATAAAGATAAAATATTAGGTGTATTTATAACTCACCCTCATTTTGAAAATGTTGGTGCTTTAACAGATTTAATTAGATTAATACCTAATTTAAAAGTATATGCATCTAAATTTACTACTAGAATTATAGAATATTCTTGTAGTGAAGAGAATGTTGAAATTAAAAATTTAATAACAATATTACCTCATAGAAAAATAGATTTTAAAGAATTTAGTGTATTTCCATTTAGTGTAACACATAGTTGTCCTGAGTCATTTGGATACGCTATTAATACTGAAGATGGAGCTATTATATATATGACTGATTTCATAGTAGATTCTACTATGAATGGTAATTATGATATGGATATAGGTAAACTTGCATATATTGGTAAACAAGGTGTTTTATGTTTAATGGCAGAGAGTCTTTTCTCTGAAAAGAAAGGATTTACTAGTCCTTATCATAAATTAGAAAGTTTCTTTAAAAAAGTTATTGATAGAAATAAAGGAAGAATTATATTTAGTGTATTACCATTACATATATATACTATTCAAGAAATATTTAATGCTTTAGAAGGTAAAAATAGAAAAGTAGTTATAATGGGTAAAGAATTACATTCTATAGTAAATATATGTGTTAAACATGGCTATTTAAATATAAGTGAAGATATTCTTGGTAATTTAACTGATCTTAAGAGTGAAAATACTATTATATTAGTAAGTAATGATAGAGAAAGTCCTTATGCTAATATTAGTAGATTAATTAATAATAGAGATAAGTTTATTACTTTAGAAAAGAATGATACTATATGTTTTGCTGAACCTAGTTATGATGCTTATGAAAAAATAATTGTTAAACTAATGAATGAATTAGCAGTTCTAGGTGTTAATATTGAAACAATACCTAAAGAAAATAGTGTTAGATATCATGCTAGTAGTGAAGATTTAATGTTAATACTTAAGTTATTTAATCCTAAGTATTATATGCCTATTAAAGGTGAATATAGATATCAAGTAGGAAATGCTACTCTTGCTGAAAAAATAGGCATGCCAAAAGAAAATATATTACTTAAAGAAAATGGTAGTATAGTTGAATTTGATAATGGTGAATATAAAGATAACTTTGAAAAATATTTTGTAGAAGATATTTTGATAGATGGTAAATCTAGTGAAGATGTAGGTGAATTAGTACTTAAAGATAGAGAAATGTTAAGTTCAAATGGATTAGTATTAATAAGTGCTACATTAAATAAATCTACTAAAGAATTAATCATTGGACCTGAAGTTATGACTAGGGGATTTGTATATGATAAAGAAAGTTCTGAAATAATAGATGAAGTTAAAAATATAAGTATTCAAACAATAAAAGAAAATGTATATAATAAATATGCTGATTATACTAAAATTAGAAATGATATAAGAGAAAAAGTTAGTACATATTTATATAAAGAAACAAAATGTAAACCAGTTGTTTTAACTGTAATACAAGAAGTGGAGGAATAAAATGATATATTTAGATTATAGTGCTACTACACCTGTAGATGAAAGGGTGTTAGATTCTTATTGCAAAACTACTAGGGAGTATATTGGTAATGCTAATTCCATGCATACTTTAGGTGTTAAATCTAAAGAATTATGGTTACAAGCTACTAATCAAATAGCAACTATTCTTGGAGTTAGTCCTAAGGAATTAATATTTACTAGTGGTGCTAGTGAGAGTAATGCTACTGCTATTAAAGGTGTAGCATATAAATATAAAAATAGGGGTAAACATATTATTACTTCTAAATTAGAACATAAGAGTATTTTAGAAACTATGGGATTTTTATCTAATGAAGGATATGAAGTTGATTTTGTTGATTTAGATAGTAATGGACAAATTGATTTAAAGAGTTTAAAGAAACTTATTAGAGAAGATACTATACTTGTTAGTATTTGTGCTGTTAACTCTGAAACAGGCTTTAAACAACCTTTAAAAGAGATAAGTAAGATAGTTAAAAGTAAAAATAAAAACACTATATTCCATAGTGATTTAACACAAGCTTTAGGAAAGATGAAATTTGATTTGAATGATATGGATTTAGCATCTTTTTCAAGTCATAAAATATATGCTCCTAAGGGATGTGGAATATTATTTAAAAAGAAAGATATCAATATAGATACATTAATATATGGTACTACAGCTAATTGTCCTTTTAGAGGAGGAACTCCTGCTTTACCACTTGTAGTTGCTTTTGCTAAAGCAATAAGATTAATGTATGAAGATTTAGATGGTAAGATTGATCATTGTGAAAAATTAAAAGCTAAGTTAATTAAAGGATTAGAAAAATATCCAATACAAATTAATTCTAATGAATTATGTGTTCCTCAAATAGTTAACTTTAGTTTATTAGAAATTAAATCTGAAACTTTCTTACATGCTTTAGAAAAATATGAAGTATATGTATCTACTACAACAGCATGTTCTAGTGGAAGTGAAAGTGTTGCATTAGCTAGTTTATCTCACGGAGATAAAAGAGTATCAACAACATCTATTAGAGTTAGTTTATCTCATTTAACAACTGATGAAGAAATAGATGAATTCTTAAAAATATTTGATAAGTGTTGGAATGAATTATTATTAAAATGAAAAAAGTTATATTAATAAAATATGGTGAATTAACAACTAAAAAAGATAACAGAAATTATTTCATTAAAATATTAAAAAGAAATATATTTGAAAAGTTATCTTCTTTTAACTTTGAAATAAAAGAAGATTATTATAGAATGTTTATTTATCCAAATGAAGAAGATATTGATAAGATAGTAAATGTTTTAAAAGATATATTTGGTATTCATGGAATAGTTATTGCTTATATGAGTGAAGATACTTCTTTAGATAATATTAAGAATATTAGTCTTGATTTAATGAAAGATAAAGATATTAAAACATTTAAAGTTGAAACAAATAGAAGTAATAAGAGTTATCCTATTAAATCAATGGATGTTAGTGCTAAAGTAGGAGCTCATATATTAAGAAATACTAATTATAAAGTAGATGTTCATAATCCTGATATGTATTTATATATAGAAATTAGAAATGATGCTGTATACATTTATAATGAAACAATACCTGGTAGTGGTGGATATCCAGTAAGTGCTCTTGGTAGAGGTTTATTAATGTTAAGTGGTGGTATTGATTCTCCAGTAGCAGGATATCAAATAATTAAAAGAGGAGTAGAATTATATCACTTATATTTTGAAAGTAGACCTCATACTAGTATAGAAGCAAGAAACAAAGTAATTGAACTTGCTAGAAAACTTGAAAAGTATAATTCTCATGGTAAGTTATATGTAGTTAATTTTACTAAAATACAAGAAACAATATATAAAAATTTAGATACTGATTATTTAATAACTATTATGAGAAGAATGATGTATAGAATAGCTGAAAGAGTAGCTAAAAGAAATAAATGTCTTTCTATAGTAAATGGAGAAAGTGTAGGACAAGTAGCAAGTCAAACTTTAAGTAGTATGATAGCTGTTAATGATGTAACTAATTATCCAATTCTTAGACCTCTTTGTTCATTTGATAAATTGGATATAATTGAGATATCTAAAAAGATAGATACATATGATATATCAATTCTTCCATATGAAGATTGTTGTACAGTTTTTGTACCAAGACATCCAGTTATTAATCCTAATTTAAAACATATATATGAAGAAGAATCTAAAATAGATTTTGAACCATTACTAAAGGAAGCTATTAGTAATATAGAAATTGTAGATTTAGAAGAAGTTAAAAGTGATTTATTATAATAATATTTCACTTTTTTTATTTATTTTGTTATAATAAAAGCGAAATTGTTTTGAAGGAGAATAAATATGAAATTTTTATGTGTTAATGCTGGTAGTAGTTCTTTAAAATTTCAATTATTTGAGATGCCAGAAGAAAAAGTTATAATTAGTGGTTATATTGAAAAAATAGGACTAGAAGATAGTTTTTGGACTACTAAAGTAAATGGAGAAAAGATTAAAGGAGCTAAATATCTTAAAGATCATAATGATGCTGTTCAAGTATTAATAGACGAGTTATTAAAACATAAAGCAGTTGAATCTTTAGATGAAATAAAAGGTGTAGGACATAGAGTTGTTCATGGTGGAGAAAAATATAAAGAATCAGTTTTAATTAATGATGAAGTAATTCAAGATATAGTTGATATGACTAAGTTTGCTACATTACATCACCCAGGTAATTTAGCTGGTATTAAAGCATTAAAAGAAGCTTTACCTGATGTACCTATGGTAGCTGTTTATGATACAGCTTTTCATCAAACTATGCCTAAAGAAAACTATATTTATCCAGTACCTTATGAATGGTATTTAAAATATGGAGTTAGAAAATATGGTTTCCATGGTACTAGTCATAAATATATAACTACTGTAATGAAAGAAAAATTAGGTAGAGATGATGTTAATCTAATTATTTGTCATGTAGGTAGTGGTGCTAGTATTAGTGCTATTAAAGGAGGAAAATGTTTTGATACAACTATGGGACTTACTCCACTTGATGGATTAATGATGGGTACTCGTAGTGGTTCAATAGATCCATCTATATTAGAATACGTATGTAAAGAGTCTGGAGAAAGTATTGCTGATGTAACAAATGCTTTAAATAAGAAGAGTGGTTTACTTGGTGTTTGTGGATTTAGTGATAGTAGAGATGTTGAAAATGCTGCTAAATCAGGTGATGATAGAGCTATCTTAGCTTTAAATATGTATAATGATAGAGTTGCTAAATATATAGCAGATTATTATATTGAATTAGAAGGAAAAGTAGATGCTATTGTATTTACAGCAGGTGTTGGTGAAAATGGTATTGCTGCTAGAGCAGAAATTATTAATAGATTAGCACCTTTAGGAATTAAATTAGATGCTAAAATGAATGATAAAATAGCTAGTTATAAAGATATTCAAGAAGGAATTATTAGTGCTAAATCATCTAAAATACCTGTATGGGTAGTTCCTACAAATGAAGAATTAATGATTATTAAAGATACTTATGAAATTATAAATAAAAAATAGAAAAGAGAATAAGAATGAATAATGTATTTAAATCAATATATAATGAAATAAAGAAATATAAGAAAATTTATATTGCTAGACATATAGGACCAGATCCAGATGCTTTTGGAAGCCAAATGGCTCTTAGAGCATCTATACAACTTTCTTTTAAGAATAAAGAAGTTTATGCTGTTGGTACTACTGTATCTAGATTTAAATACTTTGGAAAAGTTGATAAAGTTAATTCATATGATTATGAAGAAGGTTTATTAATAGTAGTAGATACTCCTGACAAAAAGAGAGTAGATATTGATAATATTGATTTATTTAAAAATATAATAAAAATAGATCATCATCCATTAGTTGATAAATTTAGTGATGTTGAATATATAGTAGAAGGTGCTAGTTCAGCAAGTGAACTAGTACTTGATATACTTGAAAATACTAAATTAAAAGTTAATAAAGAAGTAGCAGAATTTATATATGCTGGAGTAGTAAGTGATACTAATAGATTCTTATTTAATACAAATAGTATTACTTTTGCTAAAATGTCTTCTTTAATTAAAAAGTATAAAATTGATATTGATAGAGTATATAGAAAAGTATATGAAAAACCATTAAATGAAGTTAGATTAATGGGTTATATAGCATCAACAATAAAAGTAGATAAATATGGTTTTGCATATATTAAATTAGATGATGATAT
>Ga0247610_10002751_pt1 | contig 19940 bp, 16 predicted proteins | sample 174DNAGHGhighgp2_FD_193483 | JGI IMG/M metagenome (GOLD analysis project Ga0247610, IMG submission 193483) | Sheep rumen microbial communities from Palmerston North, Manawatu-Wanganui, New Zealand - 1742 DNA GHGhigh gp2 | ecosystem: Host-associated > Mammals > Digestive system > Stomach > Rumen...
ATGAGTATTGTAATGAGTATTATATTAATTGTTATATTTGTACCATTTTCTAAACAAATATTACAATTATGTCAGATAGCTCCTGCTTCAGTTAAGGTTGGAAATAATTATTTTAAGTTACAAATGATAGAATTAATATTCGTTTCATTGAATAGTGTTTTTATTGGTATTGAAAAAGCTAAAGGTAATTCAAAAAGAATCCTATTTTTAAATATGTTTGTATTAGTAATAAAATTAGGATTAACTATTTTATTTGTATATGGAATTAATTTAAAAGATATTTTATATGTTGAGCTTGCAACTATTATAGCTCAAGCTATATTAACTATAATTGGTATTATTATTTTATTTGATAAAAGAAATATATTACATTTAGAAATTAAATTATTAAAATTTAAACGTCATCATGTTAGATTAATATTAAAATTGTCAATTCCTATTTTCTTTGGTAAATTTATTATGTCTTTAGGTAAAGTTTGTGTTAATGCTATGTGTGGTTATTATTGGAATAGTGTTACAGATGGTTTAATAGTAGGTTCTTTAGGTATTTCTAATAATTTATCAGGTTTAATTACATCCCCAACAAATACATTTGAAGAGGGTGAATCAACTATTGTAAGTCAAAATTTAGGAAATAAAAATATGAAAAGAACTATTAAAACTTTCTGGAGAACTTTAATAATTGTTTCTATTATATCTATATTAGGATATATCCTTTTAAGATTTATTTTAATTGATTATATAGTAGAATTGTTTACATTAAGTAAAAAGGATAAGGCATCAAGCCCTGAGGACTTTGAAAAGCTCCGTAATATTAAAAAGATGGTAAAACAAATATTTGTTTGGGATTCACTATCTATTCCTGCACTTGGTATAGCAGCTGCAGTTTTAGGCTTGTTATATGGCTATGGTCAAACTATATTATCAACTATATTCAATTTCACAAGAATCGGAAGTAGAATTATTATTTTATTAATATTGCATTATACTAAATTAAATGAAAGACCAACATTATGTGCTGGTTTATCTATGGGTATTAGTAATATTATAATATTAGTAACTGCAGTAATATTCTTAATTATATTCTTATTTAGAATAAGAAAAAATGGATATATGGGTATGCATTTTACTGATCCTGAGCCTGATGTATCTGAATTAATATATGAATAATGTTTTAAAAAAATAATAGAAGTGTTATAATCATTTTGGTGATTGAAATGAATTTAATTATTAAAAAGACTATAATGCCAGGCGAATATAAAGAATTATTAAAAGATTCAAATTGGCCTTTAATTAGAGATTTTGAAATAAAAGAATTACTAGTTAATTCTAAATATAAAATTGCAATCTATGATGATAGTAATTTAGTAGGTATGGCAAGATGTATTACTGATAATATTAAAATATTCTTTTTATGTGATGTTATTGTAAAAAAAGAATATCAAGGTAAAAAAATTGGTTCATTACTTGTTAATTCTTTAATTGATATTATAAAGGATGATAATAAAAATAATTCTGAATTAAATATTTATATTATGTCTATAAAAGGTAAAGAAGGATTTTACGAAAAGCTTGGCTTTAAAAAAGATATAAAAACTGGTTTAACTTATTATAGAGGTAACTAATATGGATATGAGAGAAAAGAAAATAAAGAGTAATATCATATATGATGGTAAAATAGTAAGACTTGAAAAGGATACTGTTTTATGTCCTAATGGAAAAGAAGCATTTAGAGAAGTTATTAGGCATAATGGTGGAGCTGCTATTTTATATATTAATGATAAGGATGAAGTATTATTAATAAAACAATTTAGATATCCATACAATGAAATAATTTATGAAATTCCTGCAGGAAAGCTTGAAAAAAATGAAAATCCTTATGATGCTGCAATGCGTGAATTAGAAGAAGAAACAGGGATTAAAGCTAAATCATTAGAACATTTAATTGATATATATCCTACATGTGGCTATTCAAGTGAGATTATCTATTTATATCTAGCAAAGGATTGTACATTAACTCATACTAATTTTGATCCTGATGAATTTATTGAAATAGAATATATTCCTTTAAATAAGGTTAAAGAAATGATTTTAAATGGTAAATTAAAGGATGGTAAAGCCATTTGTGCTATATCAACATATTTAATGAAATACAATAAATAATAAGTCGATTATATCGGCTTTTTATTTTTTATGAAAATATATAAATATATTTTATAGCCATTTATTAATTTTTATGATAGAATAAAGAGTGTGTTTGAGGAGGCTTTATTATGGCAAAGAATAAACTTTTTATAACAAATATTATAGATGATAAGCCAACATTTTTACGATTAAGAGAATATTTAGATAATAAAGGATATGTAATTAGATGTGCTTATTTAGATGAGGAAGATAGTGATAATAAAATAAGAGTTGCGTTTTTAAGAAGTGATGCTGTTATTATTATTGCAAGTGCTAAAAGTTTATCATTACCTAATTTTTATGAAGGATTAAATTCAGTTAAAAAGAATTTTAATAATAGACCATTAATATATGTTATATTAGGTAATTCTTTAGATGATGTATTCAATTCGGTTTATCAAGATGATAATGTATCTGATGATACCGTAATAAAAGCTGATGACTTTAAACAAGAATTAATTAATAATTGTATATTATCAAATGGTATGGATGATTTTATTAATGTTTATAATAAATTGAAGGAATATAATTTATTACCTGATGAAATAAAATCATTACATGAACCAGTAAATGATAATACTAAACAAGTTGTTGAGGTTAAGCCACAACCTGTATTAAAGGTTGAAAAAACAGACGAACAAAAAATTAAAGAAAAAGCTTTAAATGATTTAGAAGCTTTAGATAAAAAGATTGACGAAAAGCTTCAAAAGGAAGAAGAAAAGAAAAGAAAGCTTCAAGAAGAAAGAGAAGCTAAAAAGAAAGAACAAGAAGCTATAAATCAAAATGAGCCAAAAGAAGAAATAAAAGAAGAAATTAAACCTGAAGTAAAAGAAGAGGTTAAGGAAGAGAAAAAAGAAGTTAAGCCAGAGCCTATTGTTTTAAAAAAGGTTGAAATAAAAAAAGAAATATTAATTGATAATCAAGATATTTTAAAGAAAGCTTTAGCTAAATATAATTCAGAAGAATTTAGTAGTGCATATAAATTATTTAAAGAAACAGCTGGTAATCCTATTGCAGAAGAATATTTAGGCTATATGGCTATGACTGCTACAGGCTGTGATAAGAATTTAGATGATGCATTTAAATGGTATAAAATGGCTGTTGATAATGGTAATGAGCATGCTAAATGTGGTTTAGCTGATTGTTATTACTATGGCTATGGTACAGAAAAGAATGATGAATTAGCTTTAAAATATTATGAAGAAACGACTGATAGAGATGAATATGTAGTATTACATATTGCAAATATTTATTATTATTCAGATAAGCTACAAAATTATAATAAGGCATTTAATTTATATAAACAAATTTATAAATGTAATATCCCTCAAGTTAATTATAATTTAGGTAATATGTATTATGATGGATTAGTAGAAGAGGTTAATTATGAACTAGCATATAAGGAATATCAAAAGGCTAGTGAATTATCATATGCACCTGCAATTAATGATTTAGGTTATATGACATTAAATGGTATTAGTGTTGAAGAGAATCAAGCAGAAGCATTTAGATTATTTAGCTTAGCAGCTGAATATGATTTAGCTGATGCCTATAAAAATTTAGGTGATTGCTATATCGAAGGTATAGGCTGTAAGCAAGATCCTAAAAAAGCCTTACAATCATATAGAAAGGCTGCTAATTTAGGCTCTAGTGAAGGAGCTTATGAGGTAGGCCATTTATTTGATTTAGGTGATGATGTAGATATTTCTGAAGCAGAAGCTATTAAATGGTATGAAACAGCTTCTAAATTAGGTAACGCAAAGGCCCAAGCTGAGCTTGCTAGACATTATTATTTTGGATATGGTGTAAAAAGAGATAATCAAATCGCGTTTGATTATTATAAAAAATCAGCTGAAGGTGGATATGCTCCTGCAATGTTTGAACTTGCAAGATGCTACCATAATGGTACAGGTACAGAATATAGTGAAGAGAATGCTTTAATTTGGTATCAAAAGAGTGCAGAATTAGATAATATTGACGCCTTACTTGAGATGGGTAAGATTTATGAAAATGGATATACTGTAACTCAAGATATTGAAAAAGCATTTAAATGCTATGAAAGAGCTAATGAATTAGGTAATGCTAAAGGCTTATTATCTATGGCTAAATGCTATTTATATGGTATTGGTGTTGAAAAGAATGTTACAATGGCATTTGAAACATATAAAAAGGCTGCAGATACTAAATTGCCTGAGGCACAAGCTTTATTTGGTGATTGTTTCTTCAATGGTACTGGTACACTTCAAAATTATAGAGAAGCAGTTAAATATTATAAAATTGGTATGCGTGGAAAAGACCATCATGCATATTATGCATATGGTAGATGCCTTGAGCTTGGTGTTGGTGGTGTTTTAAGAAATATGAAAGAAGCACTTAAAAATTACCAAGAGGCAGCAGATTTAGGTGATGATGATGCTGCTTATGAATTAGGTGATTATTATACTAATACTAATAATAAGGATTACGATTTAGAATTAGGATTTACTAATTTTGAGGATGCTGCTAATCGTAATTACACTCCTGCAATTGTTAGACTTGCAATATGTTATTTTAATGGTATAGGAATAGAACCAGATAAGGATTATGCCCATGATTTAGGTATCAAAGCTATGAATCTTGGTAATGTTGATGCTAAAGAATTCTTAAAGAATTATTTCAATGAAGAATATTAAAAAAATGAGGTTGTGATTATCACAACCTCTATTTTGTTATAGGACCCTTTTGTTCTAAATTAAATATATTTGTATTATAAATATTATCTAAATTTTTAGATATTTTTATTTCTATATCTAATATATCATTTATTCCTTCTTTAATATTAGTATAAATATTTATATTTTTCTTCATTTTATTTAAATATTCTTTTCCAATATTTGTATATCCTAACACTCTAATATAATTAATATCATCTTGATATATTTTATTAATAACATCCTTTGTTATATTAAATAATATATACATTAACATTCTTTTAATTCTTGTCTTAGAATATCTTTTATTTGATAAATAATCTATATAATTATTTAAATTATTATAATTAATTATATCTTTTAATTTATATTCTATTCCTTCATCAACAAAGAATATATTTTTTAAATTATTAGGTGTTTCACTTAATATTTTATATTTTAAAAATATAAATAGTTTATTTTCATCTAATATGTTATTTATATCTTTAGATACAAAATTAGGAGTATATTTATCTAATTCATTTAAATTATTTCTTATAGCATTCGCACTTTGAATATCACTATTTACTAAATTATTATCTAAATAATTATTATCAATTCTTTTAATTGTATTTAACTTAATATTATAATTATTATCCTTAATAGCCTTATAATAAAAATATCCTAATAAATCATTAGATAATAAATCTAAATTTGATTTATTTTTATATGATGTATTAAATGAAGTACTGTTATCTATATTAATTGATTCATTATAATATTTTTCATAAAGTGAAATATCGTTGTTTTCACTACCTATCCATATTTCATTTACATTTAATAAATTTAAAATCTTAACTGCATTTAATGAAAATATATCAGCTCTTTCAACTGAATAAACAAAAGGTAATTCAATTATTAAATCTATTCCTAAATCAAGTGCTTGTCTTGTTTTAATGAATTTATTAAAAATTGATAAATCTCCTCTCATTGTAAATGATGATGACATAACTAATACAAATAAATCTGCATTAGTTTTTTTCTTTACCTCATTAAAGTGGTATAGGTGACCATTATGCAATGGGTTATATTCAGTTATTAATCCGACTATTTTCATTTAAATCACCAAGTTAATTATAATATTATTTTATTAAAAATAAAATATTAAATAGTAAATTGAACTAAATAGTGGTATAATTTCAAATAGACGTGATATTATGATTAATTATGAAATAGATAATATGTTTGGAAATACTTTTAAGTATATTATTTCTAAATATTTAAATGAAAATAAAATAAATAAAGATACAATAATAATTTATCCTGGTATTTCTTTTGATATATTAGAAATAGATAATGTATCAAATGATTTAGGACTGAATTTAAATATTATTGTTGAGAATAATATTGATAAGAATATAATTGATAAAATCAAAACAAAGGATTTAATATTAATTCCATCATTTGGCTTTTCTAATTTAATTGATATGGCAAATGATATGAAACTTGAAATAAATAATTCTATAGTTGTTAACCTATTTAATGATAAATTAGGTGTTACTTATTATTATAAGGAATATGCTAAATTAATTTATGATAAATATAACGATATTAGTGAATTAGTAATAGATTTAAATTATCCATTTTTATTTGGAATTGTTAAGTATTATAAAATGAAAAATGAAGATATTAAAATTATTGGTATAAAAGGAAATATAAAAACAGATATCATAGATTATGATTTAATTGATTTAATAATTGATGATATAAATTCTTATACCTTTAGTAGTAAATCTTTATATATAAAATATTAATATTTTAAATTTGTTTTTTCTATTGATTATTAACTGTCATTGTGATAAGATAATTGAGGAAAAACTTTAAGATAGTCCAGTGAGGCTAACAAGATTAATTCATTATATTTATATTAAATTATATTTATTTTGTTATATTGCTAGTTTTTTAGTCTAATTGGGCTAGAAAACTATTTTTTTTCGAGGTGTGATATGAGAGGCTTATTAACATTAAAGGATTTAAAAACTGAAAAGATTTTAGAACTTATTAAGTATGCTGAAAAATTAAAAAAGGGATTTAGAATATCTTATCCTGATAAGAAAATCGCGACATTATTTTTTGAAAATTCAACAAGAACACAATATTCATTCCAATGTGCTTTAATGAATTTAGGAATTAAGGTTGTTGATTTCGATACACAATTATCGAGTATCGCAAAAGGTGAATCTTTATATGATACAGTAAGAACATTTGAAGCACTTGGTGTTGATGGTGTTGTAATAAGACATTCAAAGGATGAATATTTTAAAGAATTAGAAAACATTAAAATACCTATTTTTAATGGTGGAGATGGTAAGGCAAATCACCCAACTCAATCATTATTAGATCTGATGACTATTCATGAGGAATTTGGTCACTTTGAAGGCTTAAAGTGTTGTATCATTGGTGATATATCACATTCAAGAGTTGCCCATACTAATGTAGAGGTAATGAAGCGTTTAGGTATGGAAGTATATATTTCTGGTCCTGAGGAATTTGATGATCACTGTGCTCCATTTTTACCAATAGATGAGGCAATAGAAAAAATGGATGTTATAATGCTACTTCGTGTTCAATTTGAACGTCACCAAGAAAAGATGAAAATGACTGTTGAGGAATATCATCAAAAATATGGTATGACAGTTGAAAGAATGAAAAAAATGAAGGATGGCGCTATAATTATGCATCCTGCTCCTATTAATAGAGGAGTTGAAATTGCATCAGAGGTTGCTGAATGTGAAAAATCTAGAATATATAAACAAATGACTAACGGTGTATATATTCGTATGGCAGTTATTTCTGATAGTTTGGATGGTAATTTATGATATTATTAAAAAATGGTTTTATTGTTTTAAATAATAAATTAGTAAAAAAAGATATTTTAATTGATGATAAGATTTTAAAAATTGAAGATGATATTATTGATAATAATGCAAAAATAATCGATTGTAATAAATTATTAATTACACCAGGATTATTTGATTGTCATGTTCATTTTAGAGAACCAGGATTTGAATATAAAGAAACTATTAAATCTGGTACATTAGGCTGTGCAAAGGGTGGTATTACATCTTGTATGCCTATGCCTAATTTAAAACCTGTTCCTGATAATAAAGAAAACCTATTAAAGGAATTAGAAATCATAAAGAAGGATGCACTTATTAATTGTTATCCTTATGGATCTATTACAATAGGTGAAGAAGGAAAAGAAAGAAGCAAGGTTGAAGAATTTCATGATTTAGTATATGCAATATCAGATGATGGTATGGGTAATAATAATATTTCTGTTTTAGAAGAGCAAATGGAATTAGCTAAAAAATATAATATAGTTGTTGCATCTCACTCAGAAGATTTAAAATATATTAAAACAAAAGAACCTGAAGGAGAAATTTTAGCAGTAAAAAGAGAAATTGAATTAGCTAAAAAAATTGGTTGTAAATACCATTTCTGTCATTTATCTACTAAGGAATCTATAGATTTAGTTAGACAAGCTAAAAAAGAAGGATATACTAATATAACTTGTGAAATAGCACCACATCATTTAGTATTAAATCAAAATTTAGTTAATTTAAACGCTAATTTTAAAATGAATCCACCTTTAAGAAGTGAGCTTGATAGACTTGCATGTATTGATGCATTAAAAGATGGTACTTGTGATATTATCGCAACAGATCACGCACCTCATAGTGAATTTGAAAAAGCATTGGAATTTGTTAAAGCACCAAATGGTATTATTGGTGTTGAAACAATGTTCCCATTAATATATACAGAGTTTGTAAAAACAAATATTATATCATTAGATAGAATGCTTGATCTAATGGTATATAATCCTCAAAAGGTATTTAATTTACCAAAAAGAGGATTAAATGTTGGTGATATTTCTGATATCGCTATATTCGATATTGAAAATCAGCATACATATTCATATGGTGAAATCAAATCATTAAGTAAAAATTCTCCATTTATTGGAAGAAAATTATATGGATTTAATGTTTTGACTATAAAAGATGGAAAGATTATTTATGATAATAGAGGAGGACAAAATGAATAATAAGAAGCTTGTATTAGAAACAGGTGAAGTTTTATATGGTAAATCTTTTGGTGCTAACACTGAAAGAGTTGCAGAACTTGTATACAACACATCAGTTGTTGGTTATCAAGAAACTTTATCTGACCCATCAAATTTAGAATATATTATGGTAATGGGATATCCTGTGATTGGTAGCTATGGCTTAACAGATGAGGACTATGAAAGCCAAGAATTAACTGTATCAGGATTAGTAGTTAGAGAATATTCTAAATATCCATCAAATTTTAGATATACTCATGAATTAGATGAGAGAATGGATGAAAATGGTGTACCAGGTATTCAAGGACTTGATACTAGATATTTAGTAAGACTTATTAAGGAAAAGGGTTCAATGAGAGCTATGATTGCAAATATTGATACACCAGATAGTGAATGCTTAAAAAGAATTAATGAGTATTCAGTACCAAAGGATATCGTTAAAAAGATATCAACAAAGAAGGTATGGTATTCTCGTACATTAAATTATAAATATACTGTTGCATGTATTGATTTAGGTTTAAAGAAAAGCTTAATCAAAATGTTAAAGGATTTATCTTGTAATGTTGTAGTATTACCTTATAATTCTTCAATTGAAACTATTATGAAATATAAGCCAAATGGATTATTTATTTCAGATGGTCCTTCTAATCCATATGATATTGATAATGTAATTGATACAATTAATACATTAAAAGGTAAAATGCCTATTTTAGGTGTTGGTTTAGGTCAAGAAATAATTGAACTTGCTTATGGTGCTAAATTATACAAACAAATGGTTGGCCATAATGGATGTAACTATCCTGTTAGAAATTTAAAAAATAATAAAATTGAAATCACTAGTCAAAATGATCAATATGCAGTTGATAGTGATTCATTAAAGAATACAGAATTAAAGCCTACTCACCAAAATGTAATTGATGGAATTATTACAGGTGTTGAAGATAGCAAGAATAAGGTTATTGCAGTTCAATATAACCCAGCTCCAACAGATGATGAGGATTATGTATTTAAGAGATTTATTAAACTAATGGGAGGTAAGAAAAATGCCTAAACGTAAAGATATAAAGAAAATAATGGTTATTGGTTCTGGCCCAATAGTAATTGGTCAAGCAGCAGAATTCGATTATGCTGGTACACAATGCTGTCTTTCTTTAAAAGAAGAAGGATATGAAGTTATTTTAGTTAACTCAAACCCTGCAACAATTATGACAGACCCTAATATTGCAGATAAGATCTATATGGAACCACTTGATTTAGAGCATGTTGCAAAAATTATTCGTTATGAACGTCCTGATGGATTAATTGCATCAATGGGTGGTCAAACAGGTTTAAACTTAGGTATGCAATTATCTAAAAAAGGTATTTTAGATGAATGTGGTGTTGAATTATTAGGTATTAAAGCAGATACAATTGATAAGGCTGAAGATAGAGAATTATTCAAAGAATTATGTATTTCTATTGGTGAACCAGTAATTGAATCTGAAATTGCAAATAATTTAGATGAAATATTTAAAGCAGCACACGATATTGGTTACCCAATTATCTTAAGACCTGCATTTACACTTGGTGGTACAGGTGGTGGATTTGCTGAAAATGATGAAGAATTATTACCACTTGCTAAAAATGCATTAAAATTATCTCCAGTTAGCCAAGTATTAGTTGAAAAATCAATTAAGGGCTATAAGGAAATTGAATTTGAAATGATGAGAGATAAAAATGATACTGTTATCGCAATTTGTTCAATGGAAAACATTGACCCAGTTGGTGTACATACAGGTGACTCTATCGTTTTAGCTCCTGTTCAAACATTAACATTAAAAGAATACTCAATGTTAAAGGAATCAGCTGTTAAATTGATGAGAGCATTAGATTTAGAGGGTGGTTGTAATATTCAATTTGCACTTGACCCTTATTCATTTAAATATTATTTAATTGAAGTAAACCCAAGAGTTTCTCGTTCAAGTGCCTTAGCTTCTAAAGCATCAGGATTCCCAATTGCAAGAGTATCATCAAAAATCGCAGTTGGCTTAACATTAGATGAAATTAAAATTGCGGCTACAGTTGCATCATTTGAACCAACAATTGACTATGTAGTTTGTAAATTCCCAAGATTCCCATTTGATAAATTCCAAGATGCTAACCGTAAGCTTTCAACACAAATGAAAGCAACTGGTGAAGTAATGAGTATTGGTAGAACTATTGAAGAATCTTTATTAAAATCAGTTAGATCACTTGAAAACAAGGTAGATCATTTAGAATTACCACAATTAAAGGATAAATCATTAGATGAATTATTTGATTTCATTAAGAAAGAAACAGATGAGAGAATCTATGGTATTTGTGAAGCATTACGTAAGGGTGCTGATATAGATGATTTATATGATATTACTAAGATTGATAGATTATTCTTAAGAAATTTAAATAATATTGTAGAAATGGAAAATGTTATTAAAAATAATCCTAAGAATATTGATGTATTAAAGGATGCCAAGAAGATGGGATTCTCTGATTCATATATCGCAAGATCTTGGAATATGACATATGTAGATGTTTATAATATTAGAAAAGAAAATAATATTTACCCAGTATATAAAAAGGTTGATACTTGTGGTGCTGAATATTCAAGTGATGTTCCATATTTATATTCAACATATGAATATGAAAATGAATCAATAAGATCAGATAGAAAGAAAATTGTTGTTTTAGGTTCAGGTCCAATTAGAATTGGTCAAGGTGTAGAATTTGACTATACTACAGTTCATGCAATTTGGGGTATTCAAGAAGCAGGCTATGAAGCAATTATAATTAACTGTAACCCAGAAACAGTTTCAACAGATTATACAGTATCTGATAAATTATATTTTGAACCATTAACATTCGAAGATGTTATGAATGTTATTGACCATGAAAAGCCTGAAGGTGTAGTAGTTGCCTTAGGTGGTCAAACAGCTATTAACTTAGCTGATAAGCTTGCAAAACAAAATATAAAGATTTTTGGTACACAAGCTGATGCAATTGATGTTGCAGAAGATAGAAAATTATTTGAAGAAGCAATGAATGAAATTGGTATTCCTATGCCAAAGGGATATGGTGTTTATTCAGTTGAAGAAGCAATTAAAGCTGCAAATGAGATTGGTTACCCTGTATTAGTTAGACCATCATTCGTTCTTGGTGGTAGAATGATGCACATTGTTTATGATGAAAAGGTATTAAAATCTAAGGTTAAGGAAGCAGTTGCATTTGATAACGAACACCCAATCTTAGTAGATAAATACATTTTTGGTCAAGAATGTGAAGTTGATGCCATTTGTGATGGTGAAAATGTATTCATTCCTGGTATTATGGAGCATATTGAACGTACTGGTGTACACTCAGGAGATTCAATGAGTGTTTACCCTCCATATTCATTAAGTGAAGAAGCAAAGAAAACTATTGTTGATTATACAAATAGAATTGGTATTAAGCTTAATATGATTGGCTTATTTAATATTCAATTTATTGTAGATAAAGAAAATAAAGTATCAATTATTGAAGTTAACCCTCGTTCATCAAGAACAGTACCATTCTTAGCTAAATCTACAGATACACCTATTGCAAATATTGCAACTAAGGTTATGCTTGGTGCTAAGCTTAAGGATTTAGGCTATGTTGGTTTAGGTAAGCCTCGTAAGAGATGGTATGTAAAAACTCCTACATTCTCATTTACAAAGCTTACAGGTCTTGATGTTGTCCTATCACCTGAAATGAAATCAACTGGTGAAGCAATTGGTTATGATTATTCATTAAATAGAGCCTTATATAAATCACTTAAGGCATCAAATACTAGAGTTTCTAATTATGGTACAATTTTAGCAACTATCGCAAACCAAGATAAGGATGCGGCATTACCTTTAATTAGAAGATTCTATAATTTAGGTTTCAATATTGAAGCTACATCAGGTACAGCTAAATTCTTAAAAGCTCATGGAATTAAAACAAGAGTAAAGAAAAAGCTATCTGAAGGTTCAGAAGAAATTCTTGAATCAATTAGAAAAGGCTATGTAACTTATGTAATTAACACATCTAGTGAGGGTGCTGGTTCAGTATCTGAGGATGGTAAAATAATAAGAAGAGCCGCAATTGATAATAACGTAACAGTATTTACATGTCTTGATACTGTTAAAGTATTATTAGACGTATTAGAAGAAATAACAATGGGTATTTCTGTAATAGATAAGGAGTAGATATTAGTGAGAGAAGTAGAGTTAAAAATTACTGAAAACACTCAAGTATCAAAGGATATTTATTTAATGAGACTTGAAGGAGATGTTAGTGAGGTTAAGAATCCAGGGGAGTTTATTAACATAACTCTTCCTTCACACTATTTAAGAAGACCTATTTCAGTATCAGATTATGAAGATGGTCATATCGATATTTTATTTAAAATCTTAGGCCATGGTACTAAGGATATGTCAAAGCTTCAAGTTGGTAATTATTTAAATTGCTTAGTAGGCTTAGGAAATGGATTTGATTTAAAATACGATAATAAGCCAATTTTAGTAGCAGGAGGAATTGGTATTGCACCATTCTTCTCTGTTATTAAGCAATTTAATAAAAAAGGTATTACACCAACATTAGTATATGGTGCTAGAAGTAAAGATGATTTAGTATTAATTGATAAATTATCTAGAATTTGTGATTTACACATTTGTACAGATGATGGAAGTTATGGCTTTAAAGGAAATGTAATTGATTTAATTAAAAATGATAATATTAATTTTGATTATTATTATGCATGTGGTCCATATAGAATGCTTGAAGGATTAGCAAAAGCATATCCTAATGGTGAAGTATCATTAGAAGCACGTATGGGCTGTGGCTTTGGTGCTTGTATGGGTTGTTCTATTAAAACTACAAATGGTCCAAAAAGAGTATGTAAAGAAGGACCAGTATTTAAAGCAAGTGAGGTGCAATTCTAATGTCACTAGAGGTTGAATTTTTAGGTAAAAAATTTAAAAATCCTATAGTACCTGCATCTGGTACATTTGGATTTGGTTATGAATTTGCTGATTTATACGATATAAATATTTTAGGTTCTATATCAATTAAAGGAACAACTTTAGCTCCAAGATATGGTAATCCATTACCAAGAATAGCTGAATGTCCTGCTGGATTAATTAATTCAATAGGCTTACAAAATCCTGGTGTTGAAAAAGTAGTTAATGAGGAATTAGTTAAACTTGATAAGGTTTATAAAGATCAAATTATCGCAAATGTAGGTGGACATAGCCAATATGAATATGTCGAAACAGTAAGACAATTATCAAAATCTAATAAGGTTTTTGCAATAGAATTAAATATATCATGCCCTAATGTAGATGGTGGTGGTATGGCATTTGGTGTTGATCCACAGGTTGCATATGAATTAGTATCAGCAGTTAGAAAGGTTTGTAAGAAACCATTAATTGTTAAGCTTTCTCCTAATGTTACAAACATTGTAGAAATGGCTAAGGCAGTAAGAGATGCTGGCTGTGATGCTATTAGCTTAATTAATACACTTGTTGGTATGAGAATATCACTTAGAACTGGTCAACCTATTATTGCAGTTAAAAAAGGTGGTTATTCAGGCCCTGGTATTTTACCTGTTGCAATAAGAATGGTTTATGAGGTAAGCCATGCTGTTGATATTCCTATCATCGGTATGGGTGGTGTATCAAGTGCATATGATGTAATAGAAATGATGATGGCAGGTGCGACACTTGTTATGATAGGATCTGAAAATTTAATTAATCCATATGCTTGTAAAAACATTATTGAGGATTTACCAAAGGTAATGAAAGAATATGGTATTGAAAATTTAAAAGATATTATAGGAAAGGCTAAATAAGATGGAAAGAGACGTAATTATTGCATGTGACTTTAAAAATAAAGAAGATTTATATACTTTTTTAAATCCATTTGAAGGTATGAACCCATATTTAAAAATAGGTATGGAAATATTTTATAAGGAAGGTCCTGAGTTAGTTAAGGATTTACATAAAAAAGGATTTAGAATCTTTTTAGATTTAAAGCTTCATGATATTCCTAATACAGTTGAATCTGCAATGAGAAATTTAGGTGAATTAGGTGTTGAAATAACTAATTGTCATGCTGCTGGTGGTATAAAGATGATGGAAGCTGCAAGACGTGGCTTAGATTCTACAGAAGCTGGTAAAAAAACTAAGTTAATTGCAGTTACACAATTAACATCAATTTCTCAAGAAATATTAGAAAATGAGTTATTGATAAAAGAAAATCTTCAAGATGTTGTAAAAACTTATGCCTTAAATGCTAAAGCTGCTGGTTTAGATGGTGTAGTATGTAGTGCACTTGAAGCACCAATTATTAAAGAATTAGGATTAATTTCTGTTACACCAGGCATTAGATTTGCTGATAATTCAGTTGATGATCAAAAGCGTGTTGCAACCCCTGCTTTAGCAAAAGAAAACGGATCTACATATATTGTTGTAGGAAGAAGTATTACTAAAGCAGAAAATCCAGTAGAAGCTTATAAGAGATGTGTAAAGGAGTTTTGTTAATATGGAAGAAAAAGAATTAGCAGTTGAAGTTGCAAAAAACTTATTAAAAATTAAAGCAGTATTTTTAAAACCAAATGATCCATTTACTTGGGCATCTGGTATTAAATCTCCAATCTATTGTGATAATAGATTAACTTTATCTTACCCAGAAGTAAGAAAGGTTGTTGAAGAAGGTTTAGCTGAAACTATAAAAAAATATTATCCACATGTAGAAGTAATTGAAGGTACATCTACAGCAGGTATTGCTCATGCAGCTATGGTTGCAGAAATCTTAGGCTTACCTATGGGCTATGTTAGAGGTGGTGCTAAGGATCATGGTAGAGGAAATCAAATTGAAGGTGTAGTACCTGAAGGAAAGAATGTAGTAGTAGTTGAAGACTTAATTTCAACTGCAGGTTCATCACTTGAAGTAGTTGAAGTATTAAGAGAAGCAGGAGCTAATGTGCTTGGTATTGTTTCAATATTTACTTATGGCTTAAAGAAAGGTATCGAAAGATTAGAAGCAGCAAAATGCGAAAATCATTCAATTTCTAATTTTGAAACATTAGTTAAGGTTGCTGCTGAAGAAAAATACATTAGTGATAAAGATATTAATAAAGTATTAAAATTCCAAAAGAATCCTTCTGACCCTTCTTGGATGGAATAAATTTATTAGAGGCTTTTAAGAAACATTTCTCAAGTTTCTTAAAGTCTCTTTTTCATTTGTTGAAAAAATATAATAAATACTATATAATTAATTGAGTAAATGTGGTGATTGTATGTTTGATTTAGAGTCAATAGATAATCCACAATTTGTTAAGAAGCTTAAGATAAAAGAATTAAAAATATTAGCTAATGAAATTAGAGAATTTTTAATAAAAAGTGTTTCTGAAACAGGAGGCCATTTATCAAGTAATTTAGGTGTTGTTGAAATTACTTTAGCGATGTATTATGTGTTTGATCCAGATAAAGATAAATTCTTATTCGATGTTGGTCATCAATCGTATGTACATAAAATACTTACTGGTAGAGCTAAGGATTTTAAAACATTAAGAAAATATAATGGTTTAAGTGGATATATTTCAAAAACTGAATCTAAATATGATGTTTGGGAATCAGGTCATTCTTCAACATCTATTTCAGCCATGGCTGGTATGTTGCCATCAATGGATAAGAATTCTTTTGTTGTGACATTAATTGGTGATTCATCTATTACAAATGGTATTGCACAAGAAGGATTGAATTATATTGGTAATTTAAAAGATAATAGAGCTATTATTATTTTAAACGACAATAAGATGGGTATTTCTAAATCAGTTGGCGCTTTAAGCAAGGTTTTTGCCAAAATGCGTGGTACAAAGTTAACTCGTGGCTTCAAATCATTTTTTGCAAAAATTACACCAAGTCCTATTGCAAGAATTTATCATAGAATTAAAAGAAGTATTAAAGCTTTATTCCAAAATGATAATATATTTGAAGATATGGGATATGATTATTATGGACCATATAATGGTAATAATTTAAAACAAATAATTACATTGTTCAAACGTGTAAAAAAACATCCAGATAGACCTATATTATTACATTTACATACAAAAAAAGGTTTAGGATATGAATTTGCAGAACAAGATGATGAAGGCAACTTCCATGGTGTTCCACCATTCGATATTAAAACAGGAAAGCCTAAAAATGATAATTGTAATAATATATCATATTCTCAATTAGTATCTGATTATTTAGTCTATAAAAGAGAAAAAGAAGAATTCAAGGTAATTACACCAGCAATGAAAAGTGGTGCTAAGCTATCTAGCTTTGAAGAAAAATATAAAAAGGATTTTATTGATGTTGGTATAGCAGAAGAGCACGCAACAGTAATGGGAGCTGGCTCACTTTTAATGGGTAAAAGAGTTGTTTTACTTATGTATTCAACATTTTCACAAAGAGCATTTGATAATTTCTTAAATGATGTTGCAAGACAAAATTTAGGTTTAATTGTCGGTATAGATAGATGGGGTATAGTTGGAGAAGATGGCGTTACTCATCAAGGATTATATGATACATCTATGTTTATGTTGATGCCTAATTTTATAATTACGACACCAAGAAATATGCAAGAAGTAATTGGTTTATTTAATTATGCATTTACAATTAATAAACCTATTGTAATTAGATATCCAAGAAAATGTGAAGTAAAAGAAGAATTAGATTTTGATTATGTTTCAAATTTGAATTGGGATATTTTAAATGAAGGTAATAAATTAAATATAATATCATATGGTCCTGATGTAATACGTATAAAAAATATATGTATTAATAATAATTTAGATTGTAATGTGATTGATGCTAAATCTATTAAGCCAATTGATAATGATTGTTTAGATAATATATTTAAAAATGAATTACCTATTTTAATTATTGAACAAACTATATCAAGTGGTACTTTATATGATAAAGTATTAGAATTTAAAGAAGAAAATAATTATAAATCAAAAATATATAAACATTCATTTGATGTTGATACATTAATACCTCATGGTGCTATTAATGAGGTATATGAAGCCTATGATTTTTCGGATTCAAAATTACTAAAATTAATAAATGAAACATTAAATAAGTAAAAGGTAAGCTCTTTAATATGTACCCAATGTCAAGGACACTTATAAAAAAAGGTGGATTCTACTTTGTAGGGTCTATTTTACTTGGCTTACCTTTTATAATTTTTTATATAATTTATTATTTCATCTACTAGGTATGGTGGAGTAGAAGCACCACTAGATATAGATATTGATTTAATATTATTTAATAAAGATTTATCTAGTGAATTTAAATCCTCACATAATATTGTTTTTATATTTGCGTATTTTTCAGAAACTTCTTTTAATTTTTTTGTATTTGATGATTTTAAATCCCCTACAACTATGCATAAATCGACCTTTTCTTGATTTGCCATGGCTTCTTGGCGTATAGTTGTTGCATTACATATTTTGTCATCAATATATATGTTTTTATATTTGTTTTTTAATTTTCCAAATATTTCCTTAATGTCAAATATAGATAGTGTTGTTTGATTGGTTACATATATTTTATTTGAATTAATATTCAAGTTATTGATGTCATCTATATTTGTTATGAAATGTATTTTATCAGATATACCAAGTACACCCTCGCATTCAGGGTGATTTTTAGTTCCTATGTATATACATTCATATCCATTATTAAGATATTCCTTTATTTTTTTATGGATTATATGAACCATAGGACATGTGGCATCAATTATATTTAAGCCTTTTTGTTTGGCTTTTTCATATACCTTATCAGATACTCCGTGTGCAGAAAATATAACTGTACCTTTATCTATTAAATCTAATAATTCTAATCTAGATTTAGATTTATCATCTATTGTAATAATACCTTTTTTTTCAAAATCATTTATTACATGTTTATTGTGAATGATACTTCCTAAAAAATAGATTGGTTTTATAGTATTATTATCATTTAATAATTCATTTGCAATATTGATTGCGTTAATTACACCTTTACAATAGCCTTGAGGCTCTATTTTATTTATTTTCATCCTTAATAGCACCAAACCTTCTATCACGGCTTTGATAATCAATTATTGCCTTAATTAATTCGTTTTTATCGAAATCAGGCCATAAAACATCGGTAAAATATAATTCAGAATATGCTAATTGCCACAATAAGAAATTAGATATTCTATATTCACCAGATGTTCTAATTAATAAATCAAGTGGAGGTAAATCCTTTGTCATTAGATAATTATCGACTAATTTTGGAGTGATATCATCTAATTTAATTTTATCATCTTTATAATCCTTACATATGTTTTTAATAGCAGTAGTAATTTCATCATAAGATCCATAGTCAACACATAGATTTACTGTTACACCTGTATGATCTTTTGTCTTTTCTTCAATTTCATTAAATAAATCCAAAAAATCTTTAGGTAATCTATCTTTTCTTCCTATTAATCTTAATCTTCCTTTAGATTCTAAAACTTCTTTTTTATATCTTTTAATATATCTTAAAGGCGCCTTCATTAAATAAGAAACCTCACCTTCAGGCCTGTTCCAGTTTTCTGTTGAAAAGCAGAAGAATGTGACAACCTTAATACCAATTTCATTACAGGCTCTTGAGATATCTCTTATATTAAATCCACCTTTTCTATGACCAAATGTTCTAGGCAAACCTCTTTTTTTTGCCCATCTACCATTACCATCACATATTATAGCAATATGCTTAGGTAATCTATTCATATCTAATTCTTTCATTTGAGACCTCCAAAACAATTCAATTTATTCGTATAATAAAACTACGAACAATTCATAGATATATTATACCTTTCTTTCTTGATATAATCAATTTAGACAAGCTTATATCAGACTTGTTCTACTACATAAAGCTAGA
>Ga0247610_10002752_pt1 | contig 19935 bp, 11 predicted proteins | sample 174DNAGHGhighgp2_FD_193483 | JGI IMG/M metagenome (GOLD analysis project Ga0247610, IMG submission 193483) | Sheep rumen microbial communities from Palmerston North, Manawatu-Wanganui, New Zealand - 1742 DNA GHGhigh gp2 | ecosystem: Host-associated > Mammals > Digestive system > Stomach > Rumen...
TCCGGGTATGCGTGGCGGACATCGTGGTCCGCGTCCAGATGGGCAGACCGGTGCTACCCAACAGAACCAGCAACAGCGCCCAGAGCGCCCTCAGCTGACCGACGAACAGAAGGCCCAGATGAAACAGCAGATGGAAAAGCGCAAGGAGTATGACCAGAAGTTGAAGAGTATCCTTACCGATAAGCAGTACGAAAAGTTCCAGAAGCAGCATAAGCATGGACATCATGGTGGTCCCCGCGGTCCCCGTCCTACTGGCACAGAGCAGAATTAAAGGATGATTGATAAACAAAAAAGGTGAGAGTTCAGATGCTTTCACCTTTTTTTGATTTATTTTTCTTCTTTACTTTCGCAGTTTCTCCATTTTTATTCGTACCTTCGCAACATGAAACTTTAATACTGAAAATATGGGCGTATTAGACATTATTGCCGTTGTGGCTTTGGTAATTATCGGCGTGGTAATTTACATTAACAAGAAGAAAGAGCAATGAGGCTGAAGGTCGCTTTTCTGTGGCTTGCGGGTTGCTGGGGAACGGCAATGGCGCAAGGATTGACACGCTCAGGATTAGACCCTCAGCGCTTCGACTCCGTGATGGACAACCGTCAGACGGGGCTCTATACGATTGCTAACCGACAAGGTATGGAGGCATGTATAACGAACTATGGGGCCCGTCTGGTGAGCCTTGTCGTGAATGGTCGTGACTGTGTGACCGGTTTTGACAATGTGGGCGACTATCGTCGCTACAGACAGAACTACGGCGCAACGGTCGGTCGCTATGTAGGTCGCATAAAAGGAGCCCGATTCACCCTTGATGGGGTAGTACATCACTTGCAGGAAAACGGTAAGGGTGTGACTTCGCACGGAGGCTATCCCGGCTTTGCCGACCGCGTTTGGACGAAAACGGCACAGACGGACAGTACCGTGATACTTGAATATGTGTCTGCCGATGGGGAGAACGGATTCCCTGGGGAGTTGACGGTAAGGCTGACCTACCTGGTAAGTAGTAGGAACGGCTTGGAAATTAGTTATGAGGCGACGACAACGAAACCGACGGTGCTGAACCTGACGAACCACTCGTTCTTTAACATCGGAGGCAGACTGGATCGGGAGATTACTGACGAACTGTTATGGGTGAACAGCGACAGGATAGCGACCTTCGATGCACAGAAGAATCTGGATGGGGGTATGCGTAAGGTGAAGGGTACACCCTTCGATTTCAGAAAGGCCGTAAAGATAGGTTCCCGCATTGATGAGGACGATGTCCAACTGAAAGTAACAAAGGGCTATGACCACAGTTTCGTGCTGAAAACAAAAGGCAGTGACCGAAAGCCTGCTGCCATTGTAACGGATGTCGAGAGTAAGATGCGTATGACAGTCTACACCACGGAACCAGTGCTTCACATCTATACAGGCAACGGACTGAAGGGTAACACCCGAGGCAAGCAGCATATCTATTATCCACGTCGCTCGGCAGTCTGCTTCGAAGCCATGCACTTAGCCGATTCGCCTAATCATCCTGAGTTCCCTTCAACGGTGTTGAGGCCGGGCGAGACGTTTCATTCGCACACGGCCTACGTGTTCTCTACGATAGAGTGACCACCAGTTCACGGTTGCTGTCTATCGTGTACTGCTGACTGCCAAGAATGAGCGTGCCGCGACCTTCCGTGGCACGTATTTTTATCTGTTTGCGGTCCATCTCCACATGAATCATGCCATGCGGGGTCGGCACGTCGCCCTTCATCCATTCCAGATCGCCCAAGGCAGGTCTCACCTCGTATTCCTCGTAGCCGGGTTTGGTAGGTTTTACACCTAAATAATACTTGCCTAAGAGATAGACAGGTGAGGCTCCCCAGGCGTGGCACAGCGACTTGCCATAGGGACGACCATACATGGCCAGATGCTGGGTACCTGTTTCCGTGGGTACATATTTCTCCCAGAACGATGTCGCTCCCTCGCGCAACATGCCGCCCCAGTAGTCGCGCATCTCCTGCAATACTTGGGTGTGCAGGCCGTCGATGCAGAGGGCTTCCAGTTCGTAGAATCGCATATAGGGCGTGGTGATGGGGTCTACCTTCGGATTCAGCATCACACTCTTCATAATCTCACGGCGCTGCTCCTCGTAAGCCATGCCGTAGATGATGGCAAACATGTTGGGGAACTTGGTAATCTGACGGTTCATCACCCCGTCCTCGATGGCGTGCAGATAGGCTTTATCCTCGTAGCTCCAGAAGGTCTGGTATATCTTGTTGCGCAGCTCTTCTGCCTTGACGCGATAGTCGCTCTTATTGATGCCCAGCACTTTGGCACAGAGTGCCATCGTTTCCAACGCCTTGCAGAACAGGATTTGCTCGAAGCACAACGTGCCGCGCTTGTGCATGGGGAAGTCCACCCAGTCCACGAAAATCCAGTCGTCTGGCCGTCCTTCCGCCATACCGTCAGCATTAGTTCTTGAGAGCACATAGTCCATCAGCGTTTCCATTCTGGGCCACATCTCGCGAACGAAGTCTGCATCACCGGTGTACTGGTAGTAGTCCAGTACCGACTTGAACCAGTAGAAGGTGTAGTCCATGATGGTGTTCACATGAGCTGTCACAGGGTCTTTGCCTCGCAGTTGGCGGATGGTGCGCTTGACGCACTCCGTATCGAAGCGCAGGTAGTAGTTCATCAGATACGACTGGATAGCGTCGCCTGACCACGTCCAACGGTCGCGCTTGATGCCGTCCATGAAGAACTCGCGGGTGGTCAGATCCATCGTGTAGGCACTCACTTCCCATATCCGGTTGATTTCCTCGTCAGAGCACCGGAACGAACCGCTATGGTTGATGTCGTGAGGGGCAAATTCGTAGTCCATCATCACCTCGTCGTAGTTGGCTCCTTCCTCCTTTTCTATATAGACATAGCGGAAAGCCTTAGAAGAGAGGTGAGAGGTGAGAGGTCTTTGACCTGAAGGTGCAAAGCGACCTGAGGGTCGAGCGGAGAGGTGAGAGAGTACATCCAGCGTCTCGCAATGTTCCTTGTCCAGGGCTTCCTCACGACTCTCGCCATAATAGATGCGAACGCAGCCCTTCAGTCCTTTTACTTTGAGGTAGCCGAAGGTCTCTCGTCCGAAGTCGTAAAGGGTCCCGTTGGCTGCGATGTTATCGCAGCTTACAGGACGGAGTTCCTTGCGCTCTAATTGATAGGTGGAGGGTGGGGTGTCTATGCTGTCGAAGTTCCAATGTGCAGCAGGCACGTAGATGCCTGAGCCGTGTGCCACACCATTCTCGTCAATCCACAGTTTGTCCTCGTAGGTAGCCAGCCAGGTGGAGTCGGTCTTGATGGTCTCGCCATCGATAAAGAGGGCTGGGGGAGTGGCCTGGTTCCACACCTTCAGGTTGAGTTTGTGTTCGCCAGCAGGCACCTCAAAAGTTTTGGGCTGCCCGAACTGGAGTTTGCCATCGAGTGCCAGATTGAACTGTCCCTCGCAAGCGATAGTGATGGTCTCAGCCTTCTGAAGTGAGAAGGCTTTCGAGAACTCGACCGTCACATAGTGTGAGTCCTGTTTCCAGAACGGGGGAAACATGGCTCCACGCTCCGTTCTGCGATTGTTGAAAATGTTGCCGAGCCATATCTCGAAGTCGCCCGGATACCATATCCACGTGGGAAGTGAAGAGTGAATAGTGAAAAGTGAAGAATTTGCTTCCGCCATAGTTATTTCTTGATATTTCTGATTCCTGCTCTGTTTTTAATTTCATCGCTGACTTGTGGACCGTTGTTCTCCCAGATGTTGCCTGGTCCGTTAGCATTCTTCAGGAATTTCTCTTCGGGTGTCCAGTTGTCCTTCAGCGTGATGTTGCTTGAGCCCTCGTCGGTATAGAGGTAGAACCAGTGGTTGGGGTCGTGTACATAGCTGGGCTTAGCGATGTCGCGCACCACATTCTCTGAGATAAGAGTGCCAGGCTGGTTGCCCAAGGTGTAGATGCCGGCACAGTCGTACATGTGCTGAGCATAGTTGTAAATGAGGTTAGCATGCACCTTGTTGTCCTTCATGCATACCAGGTCGCGGTTCCATCCCCAACCCAGCGAGATGCCCGTATAAGAGACATCGTGAATGGTGTTATGCTCGATGTTGATGCCGCTGACATAACCGGCACAGATGGCCACACAGCCCCAGTCCTCGTTGGTCACGTTGTAGAACTCGCAGTTGCTCACCTCCTGCTGAGTGCACACCTCGCGGAAGTCGGTAGGCTGATAGGGGAGGTGAGTCTCCAGACCTTCGGGTGAAAACGAACCACAGACATAGCCATTCATGGCGATGTCCCTAAATGTACAGTTTGTCGTCGTGCCACGACGACAGGCAATAACGTAGTCGAGCCCAGAACCACCCAGATGCTCAAAGCGACAGTCCTTGAAGTTGACATCCTCGGTATAGCGCAGTTCTACGGCAGCATCGGCACGTCCCAGCCATCCCTGGTTGTCCAACTTGTGGTTGTTCGGACGGTCTATCTGTGGGCGTAGCTTATAGGCCTCCGTCAGATACATGCCAGCCTGCAGGGGCACATGACCATTCTCCGAAGGGCGCATCCATGTGGTATGGCTGAAGGTAATGCCCTCTATGGTGATGTTGCGCACGGGGCGCTCTGCACTACCGATAAATTCCACCAGTGTCTCGAGAATGGGAACAACAGCCTCGTTGATAGTCTCGCCTTTGTTGGGCAGATAATAGAGCTTGTGGGTCTTGATGTCATGATTCCACTCGCCGGGCTCATCTATCAGCTCCTTTGCATTCGTCAGGTAGAAGGGCGACGGATGCTTCGTGTCGGGTGTCATGGGCGATGGCCAGGGGTGCTCGAACTGGAGTTTCGCCTCTGGGTTGTGAAAGCGGATAGCAGCCGAATCGCCTTGGAGCGTGATACTCTTGATGCGCAGGTTGGAGGTACACCACATCTCGTGCAGTACCATTTCGGCATAGGGTGCCTTCATGATTTTCTCCACCGCCTTGCGTGGCACCCACAGAATGTGGTTCTTCTTGTCGTAGGTGCGGATGCGGTTCATCTGTTCAAAGTCGCTCACGTCGCGTGCTCTGACTGCCTTCTCTCCGTTCACCCACAGCTGTCGGAAGTCCACAGGGTGACCGTTGAAGTCGGGCACATCAGCTACTAGCAGTTTGCCCTGTTTCTTCCATCCCGTTATCTTCATGCCACCACTGATGACGGCATCCTTGCCCACCAGCTTCAGTCCGCTATCCTCAGGACGCAACCGCAAGGGTTCATACAAGAAATACGTACCAGCCCCTAGGTTGATAGTTACCTCGGTAGACTTCCCCAGTCGTCTCATCTCACGGGCTTTACGAATGGCATCGGTCAGCGACGAGTCGGGGGTGATGTTAATCTCTGCTGCCTGCAAACCTATGGTGCACAGCAGACTGACGAAAAGGAGTATTTTTTTCATAGGATATTCTCTCTGCACATCTTTTTCTGTTATCTCTGGAGGGGTAGCCAGAGCGACATGTCGTCGATGCCGCGATTGTCCCAGGCGTAATAAGGGATAAGGCGGATATGTACCTTCTTATTCTTGACGGGACGCAGCTCGCGATAGAGCTGGTTGTTGTTCCAGGAGTCCTGGTTGACCAAAGGCACATTGGCTTCGAGGGCTATCATCTCGTGACCTTCCATCGTGATTTTTTTCTCGGTGAACTGCACATCGGCAGGAATGGCTATGTCGTTGATGCGATGGCCTCCCTCGATGTCCTGACCTTCCAGGCAATAGACAATAGGTCCACGCATGATGGCAATCTGGTTCTTGGCTTCCTCAACCAGAGGATTGGCCTCGATGAGACGCGCCTTCATGGGCAGGTCGAGTTCGATAGTGTCGCCCTTCTTCCACTTGCGGGGCTGGCGCAGGTCTTCAGCTAGGATGGACTGTCCGTTCAGCTTGAGCGACATGTCGATAGCCCATCCGGGAATGTGCATGCGGATGCTACGCAACGTCTTAGCCTTCTTGACGATTAGTTTGATATGTCCGTCCCAGGGGTAGTTGGTCACCTGCTCTATCTCCAAGTCCTTGGTCTTCAGCGTGTTTTGTCCGTAGAGGTTCACCCACAGCGTGTCGCCCTTGATGCTATAGGCATATTCCTGAGCCTCGCAGAGCGTGCGTAGTGTGTTGGGTGGACAGCAGAAACAGGTAATGTAACGCTGGCGATGTTTGGGCCAGCGCATAGTGTAGGGGAACTCCTTGGTGCGGCGTAGCGCCTCGGTATAGAAGAAGTCTTTGCCATCGAGTGAGATACCGCTGAGGATACCATTGTAAAGCTCGTTCTCGATGTTGTCGACATATTTGGGATCGACGGTGGTCTGGAACATACGCCACGAATAGAGCATCATGCCAATCTGCGCACAAATCTCGTTGTGGGCAGCCTCCTGCGGCAACTGGAACTGACGTCCGTAGGCCTGGTGAATTTGTTGGATGCTGGGCTGGTTGTAAGTGGTGCCGTCGGGCGACACGCCGTCGTAGAGTGCGCCGCAGCCGCCCATGATGTAAATCTTATGATTCACGATGTCGTCCCAGATGGCTTCGAGGTTCTTCTTCAGTTGTGCTTCGCCGGTCTCGGCATAGAGGTCGGCAACACCCGCGTAGAGGTAGTTGGCACGCACAGCATGTCCCATAGCCTCGTACTGGTCGCGGAACTTATGGCGGTCCTGATTGTGGTCCTCGCCGTTGGTCACGCTGTCGCGGATGGCAATCAAGCCTTTGGCTAGCGTCAGGTATTTATCGTCGCCTGTCTCGCGATACATCTCGGCAGCACCCATGTAGTGGCTGGGACAGATGGCGTTGCGTGAGAGCTCCACAGCGTCGTTGGTCAGGAAGTTGTAGAGGAAATCGGCAGCCTTCTTGCCACACTCAAACAGAGTGGTCTTGCCCGTAGCACGCTTGTGGATGATGCCAGCTGTCATGAGGTGGCCCAAGTTATAGGTTTCAAAGTTCAGGCGCGATGCGAAGGCGTGCTTCTGATCCTTGCCAATCTCGATACCGGCAGCATTCTCTGTGAGACTGTGAGTGTCGATGCCGGCGTTGCGCTCTGAAATCACCACGGGGGTGTGAATATAGCCGTCGGCACGCTGGGCAAGGGCTACCTGCTCGATGAACTGGTCCATGAGGGCGTCAATCTTCGGGTCCTTGGTCACGGCATAGACCGCAGCACAGGCCTCGAGCCACTTGTACATGTCGCCATCGTGGAAGGGAGGACCGTGGTGCTTTCCCTTGATGGTACCTGCTGCCACCTGGAAATTGGCGAAGCCGTGCGAGCCGTGGTTGCCGTCCTTGTCGAGTGTCTCCCAAGGCGTGTTCCACGTTTCCCACATATCCCAGATGCCTGTGGTGGAGAGCATCTGGAAGCGGTCGCCCCAGAAGCCGCCCGTCCACTGGGTAGCACCCATGGGCAGGTTCTGCATCTTGGCTTGCTTGCTACGACTCATGTCGGTAAGACCCTGAGCCGATACGGTTGTTGCCGTGAAACAGCAACAGACCGTACAGAGTAAGAGGAGTTTCTTCATTGGTAGTTTTCTATGTTTTAGTGATTATGCTTCTTTCTTGTCGATGCGACGCGTAACCTCGATAGCGCCCGTAGGACAGACGAGACGGCAGAGGTGACAACCCACACACTTGGTGCCTACGATGCGAGGCTGACGGGTGGCGGTGTCGAAGACGATGGCCTGATGACCACCATCGCTACAGGAGGTCTCACAACGTCCGCAGCCCACACAAACCTCACGATTGATCTTGGGATAGATGATGGTCTGACGGTCGAGGTCGGTGGGCATTACGAAGGTATCGACAGCCTCGCCAACCAGGTCGGAAAGATGACGGACACCCCGCTTGACCATATAGCGCTGAAGACCCAGTTTCAAGTCGTCGATGATGCGATAGCCATACTGCATGACAGCGGTGCACACCTGGACATTGCTGCAGCCCAACTGGATGAACTCCAGGGCGTCGCGCCACGTCTCGATGCCGCCAATGCCGCTGAACTCGATGCCTTTCATCTCCTCGGTCTTTGCCATCTCGAGAATGAAGCGCAGGGCAATGGGCTTGACGGCGCGTCCGGAATAGCCCGAGACGGTACGGCGACCCGACACCTCGGCCAGTGGGTCCATGGTGACGGACTTGATGGTGTTGATGGCGGAAATGGCATCGGCACCTGCGAAGAAAGCCTCCTTGGCAGGGCTGGCCATGTGGGTGATGTTAGGCGTCATCTTGGGAATGACGGGTATCTTCACCGAGCGCTTCACATAAGCGGTATAGAACTTGACGGCCTCGGGGTTCTGGCCCACGTCGCTACCCATGCCGGCAAGGCGCATCTGCGGACACGAGAAATTGAGCTCGATGGCATCGACACCGGCCTTCTCAGCCATGAGGGCCAGCTCAATCCACTGCTCCTCGGTCTGTCCCATGATGCTGGCAACAACGCCCTTGGTGGGATAGTTCTTCTTGAGACGGCTCAGGATGTCGAAATCGACATCGACCGGATTCTCGCTCAACTGCTCCATGTTGCGGAAACCATAGAAGTCGCCCTTGGTGCCGTTGCCGTGGAGGGCGTCGAAACGGGGAGACACCTCCTTGATGTCCTGCAGGCAGATGGTCTTATAGAACACACCGCCCCAGCCGGCCTCAAAGGCGCGCGCTACCATCTCGTAGTTGGTGCAGACGGCAGAGGAGGCGAGGAAGAAGGGATTCTCGCAAGGGATGCCACAGAAGTCGATGTTCAGGTCGGGATAGTTGTCGGAAGGAACATCGTCGGGACTGATGGAGCGAATCAGTTCCTTGATGCGGATAGGCCAGTTGTAGTGGATACAGGCCTTCTCGGCAGCTTCCAAGTCGGCATCGGTACAGTCGGCAACCCATTTCAAGGCGGGCTTGTGGTTGTCGAAACGGATGGCGCGGATGGCTCTTGCTGGATCACCCGTCTTACATGCCTTGGTGCAGGGCGCATCCTGGCAGAGAAGGCAACGGTTGGCCTCTTCGTAGATGTTGATTCGTTTCATATGAAGTCGATAGGTTTAGTTAAAAAATACGTATAGGCTAATCATGACAATGGCCAGTGCCGTCCATAGGCCGACAGCCAGTTTGGAGAATCCCCCGCGAACGGGAGCGGGAATCTCATAGACGGTCTTGTCCTTGTCGGTAAGAGAGATGACGGCCATCGAAACAGCCAGTATCACGAACAGTTCGAACGATAGCAGCATGAAGTGGGGCCAGGGGAACTGTAGCCACTCGGGCGGCCAGAGGTAGAGCACACCCACCACGAGACAGAATACAGTGCCGATGGTGAGGGCGAAATTGGCGGCTCGTGTGGTGCAACGCTTCCAGAAGATGCCCAGTACGAAGACGGCAGCCATCGGGGGAGCAATGAAGCCCAGCACGGACTGGAATACATTAAAGAGGTTGAGGCCCTTGATGCTGTCGATGGCTACGGTGAGCACGATGGCAATGGTGGCACCGATAACGGTCACGATGCGCCCCACGAAATTGATGCGACGCTGTGAGGCATCAGGACGGAAACGCTTGACGTAGATGTCCATCGTAAAGACGGTGGAGAGGGCGTTGAGTGCAGAGCCGACGGTTGATACCAAACAGGCTGTTAGCACAGCAAATACCAGTCCGACCATACCCACAGGGAACAGGTTCTCCACCATCGTCAGATAAGCTTCGTCTGGATTCTCCAAGGTCGGGAAGAGGGCGAAGCAAATGATACCAGGAAGAATATAAAGGGCAACATCCAGAATCTTCAACCATCCCGTAAAGTTAGTACCGAGTTGTCCCTCACGCAGGTCCTTGGCGGCCAGCACGGGCTGTACCATACTTTGATCTGTACACCAGAACCACACCCCCATCACGGGATAGCCCAACACGATGGGCAACCATGGGAATGCCTCGTCGGAGTTTGGCTTGAACATCACCCAATAGTCGGCAGGGACCTTATCGACGAGAGCTTGTATGCCTCCCACCTTGTCGAGTCCCACGATGACCAGTACGAGCGATACGACAATGAGTAGAATCATCTGATAGACATTGGTATAGGCTACGGCTTTCAGTCCGCCTAGCATGCTGAAGAACGCCGAGATGAAGAGCAGTACCAAGGCTGACATCCACATGGGAATATCAAAGACCTGACGGATAAGGATGCCACCGGCAAAGAGCGTCAGCGCCAACCACGAGATGACGATGGTCACAATGGTGTACCACGCCAGGATATTGCGTGTAGACTGTCCGAAGCGCAAGCCCATGAACTCAGGCAGGGTGTGTACCTTGGCACTTAGATAACGGGGTGCAAAGACGAAGGCCAAAAGGGCGATAAACACGAAGGCATACCAGGCGTAGTTGCCCGAGACGATACCTGTCGTGAAACCTGCCGAGGCGGAGGCTATCAGCATCGAAGGCCCCACGTTGGTGCCCCACATCGAGAATCCGATATGGTGCCAGCGCAGCGAGTGTTCTGCCAAGAATAGGGCTCCTCCCTTCTTACGTTTCGTACTTGCCCATACGCCAATGGCGATAAGTATGGCAAAATAGATTCCCAGAATCAGCCAGTCTAGGCCTTGCATGTAGTGACTTTCCATTATCTTATTCCTTTGTAGTCTTTAGTTATTTCGATGGTAATGACTTTGCTCATATCCATATCGTCTGTAGAGTCGACTTCGTCAGGATACAGCTTGATAAGGGCACCGGGACGTACGAAGACGGGCATCTCGTCGAGGGGTACTTCCACGTTGTAGTACCAGCGACCACCTTCCAGGCGCTCGCCTGTGAAGAAGTTGGCCCAAAGACCTTCTGGTAGGTAGATGTCACGATGGTTATCGCTGTTCATTACGGGACAAACGAGGAACTCAGAGCCGAAGTAATACTCGTCGTCAATATGCCAGCATTGCCGGTCGTGTGGATGATGCATCAAGAGAGCGCGCAGCATGGGATAACCGCTCTTACAGCTCAACTCACCTTGTTCAATAATATAAGGCATCAGCTGATAGCGCAATTTCCACCACTTCTTGACGATAGGTGCGATGTTGGGGTAGTGCCATGGCTCGCGTTTGAAGGAGCCATGATAGCGCATGTGTGATGAAAAAACGCCAAACTGAGTCCATCGCACATAGACATCCTCGCGGAGAGGTGAGTTCATGAAATTGGGCGTAGAGTGGAAACCTGGCACGTCGTGACTCCAGAAGGCAAAGCCCGACAGTCCGAAGTGCAGACCACCCTTCAGCGAGCCTGCCATACCAGCCCATGATGACTCAGAGTCGCCACCCCAATGCAAAGGATAGCGCTGACAGCCTGCCCATGCAGAGCGGGCCCACACGATGCCATCGCCTGTCACCTCTTGGGTGACCTCATAGGCAGCCCGTTGGTAAAGCAGGGCGTAGATATTGTTCAGCCGCTCTGGCTCCATCGCATGGTATTTGTGGCCCATGTGGATGTTCTCGCCAAAATCAGTCTTGATGCACTTAACACCCATCTCCAGCAACGGCTTCAGCAGTTGATTCTTGTACCAGTCGGTAGCTTTATCGTAGGTAAAGTCGATGGTGCCGGCATAGTCCAAGGCAGAGAAGTTGGATGTACCACCCGTTGAGGAATCTTCTTTCTTGGTGGGCTGACTGATATATTTATTAGTCTTAGCTTCCTCTATCTGTTCTGCCCCTGATGCGATATAGGGCAACTGCCACAGACTCACCTTGTAACCATTGTCTGCCAGCCGTTTGATGAATGCCTTCGGGTCAGGGAAACGATCGGGGTTGAACTTCCACTCGCAGAGCCAGTCGGTGCGGAACCAGCCTGTGTCGAGATGGATGACATCGCAAGGATAATGCTCGTTTCTCAGCCTGTCGCAGATCTCATTCACCTCGTCGGCAGAGAAGTAGGTCATACGACTCATCCAGATGCCGAACGACCAGAGTGGGGGCATCTGCGGGAAACCTGTCAGCATGCGGTAGCTCTTCAGTATTTCCTCAGGTGTCTGACCACCCATGAGGAAGACATCCAGCGTGGCGTGGTCGTTGAGGAACTGTACCGAACGGGTAGAATGGTCGGCCAGCGACAGCTTGCAGTAGTCGGAGGTATGATAGAAAGCACCATACATCCTACTGCTCATATAGAACGGAATATTCTTATAACAACGGCGATTGTTGACACCTTGTCCGTCTTGGTTCTTCAGCTGGAAAGTCTGTCCGCTGAGGTCCATCTTACGAAAGCGCTCACCGGTGCCCACGAAGCATTCGTCGGGTTCGCATTTAAAGCTGATGGTAGCTCTTTCTGTCACGTATGCCGAGGTAGCACCTCGGCTTACAAAACCGAGGGGTAGTGCGTCGTAGCGGGGAGGAGAGAAGTGGTCATCGCTCAAGGCTACGCCCTTCTTCTCATCACCATCGGGATAGAAGGTGATAAAGGGGGCAGGCTGGGGTGCTGGCTGCAGGTCGCTCCAATGGTCGATGATGGGTTCGGTGAGGTCGATGGTTGCTATTTTTTTACCATTTGCTGCGATGATATCGCAACCTACTAGACGAAGTGCCTGACGCTTCACTTCTGACGTGAACTGCAGCATGTCGTCGCTCTCCACCATCTCATCGCCACTCATGGTGGTAAACAGACGGACGATGTTTGGCTCGTAGGCACGGATGATGAGGTTGTAGCTTTGCTGAGGTGTACGCTCATCAGCTGCCATGTCCTCCTGGTGGAGTTGTTTCTGATAGGGAATGGTGACGATGATATCACCCTTGCGCTCTTCTATCTTTGTTGGTGCATATGCCTTCCATAGACTCTCGTCCTTCTCTAAAGAAGGGTCAAAGTCCATAAAGTCGAAAAGATGGTAGTTGGTTTGTTTCATTGTTTGAATATGAGGTTAGGACCAGGGTTGTTGTCGCCGATTTCGTCGCGGCGGATGAGTCGGGTGTTGGAGGCAGAACCTCCGACCACACTGGTTTTGTTGTTTTCTATCGTGAAGCCGTCAGTACGGGCATCGAGGTAGATGCAGAAACCACGGTCGTTGGTGGCGTAGGGGGCAGGGTAGGGCTGTGACACCTCGTTGTCGTTGATGCTTGAGTGGGGCTGGTTCGACAGTGTGTAGATGCCTCCGGCATCGTAGAGCTGGCGGGCGTAGTCGCTCACCTTATTGCCGAAGATGCGATTGTGCTCCATGCCTGTATAATAGGGAGTCCAACCCCATCCGATGCAGATGCCGGAGTAGTTGACGTGGCTTACCTGGTTGTGGCTGATGTCCGTATGGCTAACGTATCCGCAACTGATAGCTACGGCTCCCCAGTCCTCGTTGGCAGCATCGTGAATCACGTTGTCGCTTATCCATAGGTTCTTGCAGCGGTCAGCCAAATCGCCGTAGGGACGGTGTACCTCACGCGGACTCTCAGCAAACGAACCTGCCATGATGGCTGTACCGCCGATGTCTTCAAACTGATTGTTGATAACCATACATTGGTCGGTATTGTCTTGAAAATCAAGGGCGGTGGCTCCGAGGTGTTGGAATCGGCATTCTCGTACGTAGACATGACTGGCATTTCTGACTGTGACGGCGCTGACGGGGCGTTCTATCCATGCCTGATTTTCCAACCCACCATCCCAAGGCAATCCCTCGTGCTCCTTGAGCTTATAGGCATCAATCAGCGGAAATCCGCCCTGTAACGTCACATGGCCTTTATGCAGTGGGCGGTTCCAGCAGGTGTTCTCGAAGGTGAGACCTTCCAAAATGACATAGCTGGCTCCGTCATTGATGATCAACTGCTCAATGCCGTCGCGCTGTTCGGTGGTGCGAAGCAGGAAAGACGAGTTGCCCTTCTCGCCGCCGATAACGGGCTGGGGCCATGGGTGCTCAAATTCCAGACGGCTTTCAGGTTCCATGAAGGAGACAACGGCCAAACCGTTGTCAACACGGATGTCCTTGACACGCAGGATGGCGATGGCCCAGCGCTGGTGAACCACCATCTCTAAAGTTGAGTGTTTAACGTTTAGCGTTGAGAGAATTTTTTTAGGTGGAGTAGGGATGGTGATGGTGCGTGTCGTTGTATCGAAGTCAATCATCCGCTCCATTCCCTCCTTGGGCCAGACTTGCGTGTGCTGCTGGCGTGGGTCGCCACAGATGACTGCACCTTCTTCGCTGCGGATCGTCAGGAAGGATTTCTCCCATCCGCTGTCCTCGGGGCGCAGAAACAAAGGCTCCTGCATATAGTAGCGACCAGCTTTCAGATGGATTTCAATACCGTATGCTGCACATTGCGGGTTGTTGGTACGTCGCCATTCGCGGGCTTTCCTGACAGCATCGTGGATGCTCTCACCAGGGTTGACGGTGATGATTTTTGGATTGTGGTAGATGTCTGCCCACGCCGTCAGACTGGCGGAGACATACAATAATAAGGTTAGCAATAATTTCATGTCACATGATTATTTTATTTTAAGACGTAGAAAGCGTCGGGTTGTCATCATTCCAAGTAGTGACAAAACCGTCATGCTTTCGTCATTAAAAAAACGACACGATGAAATTGAACATGAAGCAATGGGTGGCTGATGTCATCCGACAACAGGAGGTAACGGCGCTGCCCGTGATGACACATCCTGGTATAGAAATGAATGGTCATACGGTACGTGAGGCCGTCAGCAATGGACGAGTACACTATGAGGCGGTCATGACGCTGACCCGTCGCTATCCTGCTGTGGCGGCTGCAACCATCATGGATCTGACTACGGAGGCTGAGGCCTTTGGAGCAGAGATTGCGTTCAGCGATGAGGCTGTGCCAGCAGTAAGCAGCCGTCTGTTGCCTGATGTCAAGAGCATCAACAGGCTCCAAGTTCCTTCTCTATCTACTGGCCGTATACCCCAATATCTGAAGGCTAACCTGTTGGCTGCCAAGGAGATTACCGATCGTCCACTGTTTGCTGGATGTATAGGTCCTTTCTCCCTGGCAGGTCGTCTCTACGATATGTCAGAGATTATGATGCTTATCTACGAGAATCCCGATGCAGCTCATACCTTGTTGGCTAAATGCACACAGTTTATCGAGAAGTATTGTCAGGCGCTGAAGCGGACGGGAGCCAATGGGGTGATGATGGCTGAGCCTGCCGCTGGCCTGATGTCGAATGATGATTGTCAGACTTTCTCATCAGCTTACGTGAGGTATATCGTGAATAAGGTACAGGACGAGAACTTTATCGTCATCCTGCATAACTGTGGCAATACGGGTCAGTGCACGCAGGCGATGGTGGCTACAGGTGCGGCAGCCTACCATTTTGGTAATAAGTGTAAGATGGAAGAAGTCATCAAGGATGTACCTCCCACGGCTTTGGCGATGGGTAACATCGACCCGGTGTCCATATTCAAGGATGGCATGCCTTTCCAGATGCGTCAGACGGTGACTGATCTGCTGGAGAAGATGCGCCCTTACCCTAATTTCGTGCTTTCCAGCGGTTGCGATACACCTCCACATACCCCATTAGCGAATGTCGATGCTTTCTTCGAATCTTTAGCAGACTTTAACCGACAGTGACACATAAGACGCTGACATATGCAGACCTTCGGATAACTCCAGCCGACATCTACGAGCAGATGGGTTATCATGGTGCTGAGCCCGATAATTCTACGTATCAGGAGACGCAGTCTGTTATAAAGGAGGTCAGCCAGTGGCTCCGTCCTGAGTTTTGCTTCTTTGTGGTTCGGGAGTTGCCAGACTTTGATATGGGTAAAATTATTCTCCGTCAGTTGCGAGGTAGTGAGGCCTATGCTCTTTTTATCTGTACCAGTGGTGTTGAATTCGAGGCCTATCAGCAGCGGCTCAAACAGCAAGGCGACATGGTGCGTGTGTTCATTGCCGATTCCTTGGGCAGCGTCATTGCAGAGCATAGTGCTGACAGGATGGAAGAGAGTCTACAAGAGAGCATCGATAAGTTGAGCTGGCACCACACCAACCGCTTCTCGCCAGGCTATTGCGGATGGCATGTCTCGCAACAGCAGTTGCTCTTCCCCCAATTTAAAGGACAGACCTGCGGCGTACAACTGACGGACTCGTCGCTGATGGTACCCATCAAGTCGGTGAGCGGTATTATCGGTGTAGGAAAAGAAGTCCGCAAGTTGGATTACACCTGCGGACTCTGCAATTTCGCTCAATGTTATAAGCGTAAACTAAAGCTTGCCAAGTAGTTGCTTGGCAACGGTGACTGCCGAGTTTGCATTGTCGCTATAACCGTCGGCACCTATCTCGTCGGCGAAGCCTTGAGTGACGGGAGCACCACCCACCATTACCTTCACCTGGTCACGGATACCGGCAGCCTCCAGAGCGTCAATCACCTCCTTCATATAACCCATTGTGGTGGTCAGCAGAGCCGACATACACAAGATATCAGGATGATTCTTCTTCACCTCTTCGATGAAGGTGTCAGCAGAAACGTCAATACCAATGTTCACCACCTCGAAGCCACAGCCTTCCAGCATCGAAGCTACGAGATTCTTGCCGATGTCGTGTAAGTCGCCCTTCACGGTGCCTATCACTACCTTGCCCAACGAGGTCGAAGCGGCGCCAGCAAGCATAGGCTTCAGAAGTTCCAATGCTGCTTTCATAGCACGTCCAGCCATCAATAGCTGGGGTACGAAAGCCTTGCCGTCTTGGAATCGCTGACCTACCTCACCCATTGCACGTATCATCTGCCCGTTGATAAGATCTTGTGGCGCTATCTGTTGGGCGATGGCCTCCTTTGTAGCTGCTGCTGCCTCATCGCTCTTGCCATTAAGGATGGCGTTGAATAGCCGCTCCTCTGGGCTCGTTAGTTTAGTACTAGTGGTACTAGTCTTACTAGTCATACTAGTTATACTAGTCTTACTAGAATCTAAAGAAATGCTAAGTATCTCTGCAGTCTCTTTGCTCAGAGGACTCAGACGTACCCCGGGAACAGGCTCTATAGCCTTAGCTATCAAGGCGATATGCTTGTCTGTTGTTCCGCAGCAGCCTCCGATGATACTAAGACTATGGTTCTCTAACAAAGGCCACACATCTGCCAATAGTCCCTCTGGTGTCTTGCTATACTGTCCGTTACCATCAGGCATGCCTGCATTAGGATAGAGGCTCACCTTGGTGCCAAATTGTGCTAATTGGCAAACCAGTGGTGTCATCTGGGCTACATCAGCTACGCAGTTGATACCTACGGAATAGGGCTTTGTGTTCAGCGTTTTGATAAATGCACAGACGTCCTGCCCTAGCATGTTATGTCCATCAGCTGTCGTCACATTGAAACTGAGCATGATAGGTAAGGAGGGAGCCACTTGCTGTGCTACCTCGATGGCTATACGGGCATTCTCGACGTCAAAGATGGTTTCTATCAGCAACGCATCTACACCTCCATCAGCCAGAGCCTGTATCTGTTCTGTATAGGCCTGACGAAGCACTTCCCTGTCGAGGGGTTCACCACTGGTGGCTACTGATGTCGTGCGACTCGCAGGTCCAATACTGCCGGCAACGAAGCGGGGCTTCTCCGACGAACTGAATTCGTCGGCGCACTGGCGGGCAATCTTGACTGCAGCTAGGTTGATGTCTCGGCAGTAGTCCTGTAAACCGAAGTCGCCCATCGAGATGCGCTGGGCATTAAAGGTATTGGTCTCAATGATGTCTGCTCCAGCAGCCAAGTACTTGCGATGGATATCCCGAATAACGACAGGACAGGTAATCGACAGCAGGTCATTGCAACCTTTCAAATCACCTCCGTGTTGGGCAAAACGAGCTCCTCGGAAGTCCTCTTCACGCAATTGGTACTGTTGAATCATGGTACCCATAGCACCATCGAGGACGAGAATCCTATCTTGGGGGAGTGCGGGCTTATTGGTGTTCGCTTGTTTTTCGGGCGACTCGATGAGACGAATAATTTCCCGCACCTCATCATCTGCTTCATCATGACTCTGGTATTCTTCAATGATACGCATGGCTTGTTCTACCTCACGCTCATTGTGGAAGTCCATCTCCAGATGCACACCGTCGCCACCAATGTTGTCAAGTAGGGGTCGCAGCTCGTCCAGCGTTACCCAGCAAGCCATAATGCTCTTACCACCTGCTAAGATCTTTTTATAAAGGTCATACCATTTGGGTGATCCACCTTGTGGCTCTCCTACACCAGGTGTCCATTGGATGGCATTCAATTCCTTGATTTCCAACAGCGCATCCAAGTGGTGCATAGCACCCACACCGTCCAGATGGTAGAGCGTATAGTCAATTTTCTGACATTGTTCGCGGATGAAGGGTTGTACGAAGCGACGATAGTCGTCCACACTGATCATCGTCGAGATATCACTTTGCAACTTCGACATCTTGCCGGGAGCCCACGACGAGAAATAGCAGAACGCCATCTCGTCGTCCTCGCGGATGATGTCGTACAGCTCGTCGAACACCTTGAAATAGATATCGTTGATCTGTTGCATCTGGTGCTCCAGAACCTCAGGCTGCATCACCGTGTCGAGCAACACCTTGTCTGTACCCTTAATGGCAGCCAACACATCCATACCCTCCATCAGGTCAGGCATCCCCACATAATAGTGGCCCTGTGCCTTTGCCTTGCATGCCTTCAGCAGTTCCTTGTGCAACAGCCAGTTGGGGTGCTGTGGATCAAACTTGATGTCGTCCGTATAGTTGGGGTCAGGGTGAATCCAGATGGTATCCTCACCCCCTTCGAATACACCACCCAGGATGGCTGCCAGCGAGCCAGGACCCAACTGTGTGTTAGCCACAGGCAGCATGTCAGCCATCAGCGATGAGTGAGCCACATACCAATCCAGATACTCAGCCCTCCACTCAGGGTCGAACCAACGCTGGTTCAGGTCCCTGTACGGCTTAGGCGCATGTATATCTGCATGAGGCTTTACACCCTCCTGAAAGTGCTCCCACATGTTCAGCACAATGCCTTTGTGGTTCCACCAGTTGATATAATGCTTTTTGGTCTCTTCGAGATTTTGTTTCCAAGTATTCATTGTCAGTGTATTATTTATAGTAAGACGCAAGGCCGGCTTAAATGTCATCATCCACGTATATGAGTTCACTCATCACCATGTCGCTGACGAACAGTCCTTTACGGGTTAGTATCAGGTGGTGTCCTTTCAACTGCAACAGTCCGTCATCGATGAAGCGCTGTGCCTCTTTCATGCAATAGTGGCGATGTCGTTCAGATAGTGTGTTCAAGTCTAGTCCGTCGCTGGTACGCAGGGCTACCGTGATGCGGTCGTTATAGTGAGTATCCTCATCCAAAGTCTCCCATTCTGCAGGCCGTTCGCCCCGTTCGATAGCAGCGATATATTCCTTGATATCTGCCACGTTCCAACTACGACTTTTTCCGTCGTAGCTATGTGCAGCAGCACCCAGTCCGATGTACGGCACATCATGCCAATAGCTCGAGTTATGGCGTGAGCGATAGCCCGGTTTGGCAAAGTTGCTGATTTCGTAGTGCTCGTAGCCGGCAGCGGTCAGGCGGTCAATGAGGGCGTAATACATCGTGCGCTCTGTTTCCTCGTCACAAGGCTTAATGCCCATGCGGTGGAGCGGGGTTCCTTCTTCAATCATCAGACAGTAGGCCGACAGGTGCTCCACGTCGAGGGCTAGTGCCGCGTCTATATCCCGTTGCCAGTCGTCCTGCGTCTCGCCAGGGAAACCATACATCAAGTCGATGCTGATATTGCTGATGCCGGCATCGCGCAGTCGTTGTACGGCTATGGGTACCTGTTCTGCGTTATGTCTTCGATGTAGGAACTGCAGTCGCTTGTTGTCAAATGTCTGCGCCCCCATGCTTACCCTGTTCACCGTAAGCCGAGGCAGAGCCTCGGCAAACTCAACAGTTACATCGTCTGGATTGCACTCGATGGTGACTTCCTCAGCCTCGTCGCCATATACCTTATTTATAATATAGAAGAGCTGGCGCAGCTGATCGCCAGTTAGCTGACT
>Ga0247610_10002754_pt1 | contig 19906 bp, 20 predicted proteins | sample 174DNAGHGhighgp2_FD_193483 | JGI IMG/M metagenome (GOLD analysis project Ga0247610, IMG submission 193483) | Sheep rumen microbial communities from Palmerston North, Manawatu-Wanganui, New Zealand - 1742 DNA GHGhigh gp2 | ecosystem: Host-associated > Mammals > Digestive system > Stomach > Rumen...
AACTTATCCGGAATCATAAAATTAGAAAGCATAATTATCGTCGTTGCCTCAGTTGCGGCAAGCATCGCTGTTTACACTCCGCAATACGGTACATATATCTGCTTACTAATGATGATATTAGGCAGTTCCTCTGTTGTATTAGCTAATGTTTCCACATCAGTTTTAATTAACCACCGTATTCAATCAAATGAACGTGCCACGGTTTTATCGGTAAATTCCATGGTAAACCGAGTATTTTGGGGATTAGGAATGATTTGCTTAAAACCGATGTTTGATATTATTGGTGTCGGTCCGACTTTTATGACATCATCAATTTTGTTGGTTCCGATTTTGTTATGTGCCCACCGCTTATACAAAATGAACTTAAACATGATGAAATAAATAACATTTCCTATAAAGTTACTTACCTTTATAAAAGATAGCTATAAAATTTTCCTTCTGTTTAGTCTGTATTGCTCATTCATACAAGGATTCATGGATCATGACCTATCGCCTACATTCTTTAGAATTTCGCTTGTACTCGAATCCACTCCCCGCTTATCTCAAAAACTTCATTCTCTATAGCGTGGCAAGTTCATTCTCTATAGCGTGGCGTTTTATATAACCAAACAAGAAAAACTCATCTAACGATTATTACCGGAATTGATAATTTCCTGAATCGGAATTTGAACTGTATCATAGGTTTTTGAAAATTCTTTGCGGTTAACATAGTCCAATACTTGATTATCATGAACAACAGTCATTTCTTTTTCAGAAAATAAAATATCCGTTCCGGCATCAAATGCTTCCATGCCGTCTTCGCCACCAAAAGCAAACGGCTCAGTCATAAATCCGTTTTTATAAAACTTTACAGCCTGTATTTTTATTGATTTTATCCTTTCTTAAATTTCATCAAGTTGAATTTGATACAAGCTTTCGGGCATTTGCTCACACATTGCATACAGTTGATGCAATTCGGATGGCGCACAAAATTCGTGCTTTCTACCGGTATGTTCATCGGGCATACTTTATCACACAGGTGGCAGTGAACACAAGATTGATTATTTCGGCTTATACTTACTGGACGAATAACGCTCATCAAACCGTCTGCCGCCCCCTTCATACAAAAATAATTACAAAACGGCCGATCAAAAAATAAACTGACAAGCAAAAAAATTGCCAACGCAATACTGCTAGTTATTGAGAGCATATTGTGGATTAAATTGTCTTGAAAATAAAACCTGGCATTTAAAAACGAAAAGGTTATTCCAAGAAACATCAATCCTAAAAAGACATACCTTGAAAATTGCAGGTATTTCTGAACTTTCCAAGGCATCTTATAACGCGGCAATTTGCAATTTTTCGCTATCCAGCCGAGCCAATCTTGGATTGTCCCGAAAGGACACACCCACCCACAAAAGAACACACCAACCGCCAATACCGTCCAGAAAAGCCAATTTGCCACCGTTTCCGGATGGATTAAGGGTAAAAACAAGCCTGTCATAAAACAGGCTTGTATTAAAAATCTAAGCGGTTGTAGCCATTTTCTCATTGTGCCGCTTTTTCCAGACTCTTTTTCGCCCATTTTTCAAGACCAAATGTCATGCGGCTGTATCCTGACCAACCGTCGGTGATAACATTGCATCCCTCACATAATTTTGCCGTGTCGGTAAAAGAATTATCCGCACCACCGCCACCATGGGTTACAAACGGGATAACTGTTTTGCCTCTTAAGACACCGGAAGCTAAGAATGTGCGCACCGGCGTAGCCATCGTACCCCACCAAACCGGAGAACCGATAAACACAACATCATATTCACCGATATTTTCCGGCCATGGCTTAATCGGTGGCAGTGTGCCATCTGCCAGTTCTTTTTTAGCAAGTTCTGTTTGAGCCTTATATTCAGATGGATAAGGTGTTACCAATTCAATTTGGTATAAATCTGCCCCTGTTTCTTCAGCAATAACCTTTGCGGCTTTTTCGGTATTGTGTGTTAAAGTAAAATATGCCACCAATACTTTTTGACCCGTCATATTATTCTCCTCTGCTTTTGCGTTAGAAAATGTTAACGCAGTTAAAATCATTGTAAATATTGATAATGCTTTTTTCATTTAGCTTTCCTTTCATCTTATAAACTTTGCTGTAATATGCTTATGATTTCATCTTTCGTAAGCACCTTATAACCACCGGTTAGAATAAACGTCTTATCGGCAATACCATCTATCATTTCTTTTGTCGCACCGAGTTCGGAAATATTCATTGTAAGCCCTAATGTTCTCATCCATTTTTCCATTGCGGATAAACCTTCTTTAGCTACTTCTTCATCAGATTTTCCGGCCGGATTAACACCCCATACTTCAACGGCAAATCGCTTAAATTTCGACAATCCGTACGGCATAATGTGACGATAATAAGGCAAAGATACCGCCGCTAATGTCATACCGTGTGTAGCATCGGTATAGGCACCGACGGCTTGTCCGAGCATATGCACCATCCAATCTGTTGTTTTACCTTTTGCAATCAAGGTGTTTAAGGCCCAAGTTGCACTCCACATAATGTTTGAACGTGCTTCATAATCTTCAGGATTCTCAATAGCTATCAATGACGAATGAATAACCGATTTCATCAAGGCTTCTGCCAAATAATCACTTGTGTTGTCGTCTGTACCTGAAAAATATTGTTCGCAAATATGATTAAAAATATCATAAATACCGGCAACCATTTGTCTTTTCGGCAGTGAATATGTAAATTTCGGGTTCAAAATAGAAAACTTCGGCATCACTTCTTCCCCGAAAACGTGACCGATTTTCTTGTTTTCTTTATGATTAGTGATTACTGAACCGCCGTTCATTTCTGAACCTGTTCCGGCCATAGTCAGCACACATCCGACCGGTACGATTTTGCAGGTTGGTTCTTCAAAGCGGATAAAATATTTTTGCCACGGGTCATCATCGCAATGCACCGAAACTGATACGGCTTTAGCGTAATCGCAACAAGAACCGCCACCGACGGACAGTAATAAATCCACATTATTTTCACGGGCAATTTTTACGCCTTCGTTCAGTTTTTCGTCGGTCGGATTTGGCATGACGCCGGCATCTTCAATGATATTTTTGCCGTTTTTCTTTAATATATCAACCACCGCATCATAAATTCCGTTCTTCTTAATAGAGCCTCCGCCGTAAATAAGTTGCACGTTTTTGCCGTATTTCGGCAATTCATCATTCAAATATTTTAATGAATCATCTCCGAAATATAACTTCGTGGCGTTTTTATAGCTGAAATTTCCTAACATATTTCTCTCCTATAAAGTTAATCATTTTGTTTTAATATTAATAATTACAAATTCCGACTTTGTTCCGGTTTTGAATTTGATTGCCCAATCGGATATACCAGAGGTTACAATAAAATCGGTATCATTACGGCGTTCGTATCCATAAATCATATCATTGGCTTTAATCCATTTTCCGACTTGATTAAATGGGAAGAGCTGTCCGCCATGCGTATGTCCGCTTAATACCAAATCAACTTTGGCATCGGCTTCTTTGTTGTATTCTACCGGCTGATGATCCAAAACAATCATATATTTGCTCTTATCCAAATCCTTGGTAAGTTCTTCTATTGATTTCCTTTTGCCACCTTGCTCGTGCTGAACCGAATAATCTCTGCGCCCGATGACATAAAATGAATTATCAACCAAAATGCTCTCGTCTTGCAGAATATTGATACCGTTCTTTTTAAGCTCATTAAACAAATCATCTTCAGAAAATCCACGATGAGCCGCGCCGTAATAGCCTTTATCATGATTGCCGGAAACATAATAAATTCCATATTTGGTTTTCATTTGCCCCAAGGTTTGCGTAGCGTTTATCATTTGCTCTCTTGTTGTTCCGTCATCAACATAATCGCCGGCAATGAACACTATATCCGGATTTTGTGCTTGAATGGTTTTGAGATGTTTGGCAAAGCCTTTGTCATCAAAAGTTGTTCCTAAATGTGAATCGGCAAACATAGCTACTTTCAAATCCGACATTTGCTTGTTGGTCTTTAATTCATAATTGGTTTGCCATACATTGTGGTCTAAATACCAACCGACACTTAAAGCAATGGCACTAATTACCAAAGCTATCCAACCGGCATAATAATGTTCAAAAGTGACGTGTCCTAATTTTTCTATCAGCCAAAAAGCAAAGTCACTAACCGCCCATATCATTGCGACATACATCACACAGACAATGGCATTTATAAAATCAATGCAAAGTGCGATAATTCCTGTCAAACCCAATGTTATCAATAATCCTAATGAGAATTGTTTGAATTTTCCCCATTCGGCAATGTTGTCAATTTCTAATAAATTTGGTACTCTATGACCAAGATAAAATAATGCCAAAATAACAAAAGCGATAATTGACCACATTATCATAATCCACATTGTCATCGTTCAAGTCCTTATTTTAATTTATCATATTCCTCGTCTGTAACTGGTTCCAACCATTCATTAGAACCACCATCGCTTGGTACTTCTACAGCAATATGTGTAAACCAACTATCCTTTGCCGCGCCGTGCCAGTGCTTTGTTTCAGGAGCAATATTAACCACATCACCAGCTTTTAATTCACGAGGTTCTTTACCCCACTCTTGATACCAGCCACGTCCTTGTGTGACAAGTAAAATCTGCCCGCCTTTGTGATGAATATGCCAATTATTGCGGCACTTTGGCTCAAAGGTAACATTATACATAGGAACACCATTTTCAGTTGTTATAGGCTGTAAGTAGCTTTTTCCTGTAAAATACTGTCCATATGGATTTTCTTGACCAAACCCAAAAATAACGTTATTAGCCTTTACCTTAGATGCAATCGCCAAAATTTCAGCCACATCATCATCACTTAAACCATTGTGTTTACCAATATTGATATGAGCTTCTAATTGACTTTCCACCCCATCGCGCACCGCTAACATCGCAATTGTTGCAATCTCACGCGTTTTCCAATCAAGATTATCGCGGGCAAAAATATCGCCAAACAAATGAGCTTTCAAATATTCATCAATCGCTGGCGCAAACTCAAATAATTTGCCTTTAACCTCCTGCCCCACAAGCTTAGTTTGATTTTCTGTGCCAACAGCTAAGGCATCTGCTTGTAAAGCAGGTGTCGTATCTCCGATATTTTCAGATGCCAATTGCATCAATATTGCAAGAGCATTCAATGCACGCGGAAAACCTGTGTATGCATAAGATTGAACAAAAACCTCTTTATAGGTGTTTACCTTAACCCCTTTTTCTAATCCTTTCTGCAAAGCCTCCTTTAATTGGGCTTGATTGCCTGTTGCTGCACAAGCAGAAACCTCTGCTATTGATTGCTGTTCATTGGTTAAATTTTCAGCCATTACATTTCCTCCCAAAAACATAGATATTATAAATGCCATCAAAAATTTTTTCATCTTTTTTTCCCTCTAATAAAATATTTATTCTCGTATAAAACTTTTATCATCATTTGGCATTCCTGCCGTATCTTCAATAAAGCGCTCTACTTTCATATGCAAATCATATTTGTTACGAAGCTCCGCAATTTTATCCATCATGGGGGTTGCGTGGTGTTTATCAATAGCTTCTTGACTTTCCCAGCTGTCAATCAAAAGAACTGTTTCTTCATCATTTTTAGGATAAAAATATTCGTATCGAACATTTCCCTCTTCTGCACGAATAGCCGCCACTGTTCCGCTCTGTTCCATTTCTTCCGCAAATTTACGCGCATTTCCGTTTTCACCGGTATAATAAATATTAATCGTTATAGCCATTGCATTATTTCCGCATAAAAGCATCATTGCCATTATTCCCAGTATAATTCTTTTTGCAAATATTTTTGTCATTTTACAATCCTGAATTTTTATTTTCCATCAGCAAAGTTAGTAAGAGTTATCGGCTCATATTCTGGACGATTAATCCCGTTTTGTTTACCCAATTCAATACATTTCAAAAGCCACGCCATATTTTGTCCTAATGTACGCATAGTCTGCAAGCCCTCTTTATCTTTCAATACATCATCTGGAACAAAACCATGCACCATATTCCAATATTGTGAGCCAACTACTTGCATTTTGTTAATGGTAAAATATTTGTTTAAGCGGTCAAAAGAAGCCGTTGCGCCAGCTCTGCGACAAGAAACAACAGCTGCAGCCAACTTACCAACCAATTTTTTCCCTTGTGAAAAGAATAATCTATCACAAAAACAACACATCTGCCCACTTGGTCCCGCATAATAAACAGGAGAGCCTAAGATAATCCCATCAAATTCATCTAATCGCGCTCCAATCTGATTAACTGCATCATCAAAGACACATTTACCCAATTCAGCACATTTTCCGCAAGCAATACACCCGGCAATTGGTTTCAAACCAATATGAAAAATCTCTGTTTCAACACCATTTTTTTCTAAAGTTTTTGCCACTTCATTTAAGGCGGTATAAGTGCACCCTTCTTTATGCGGACTACCATTAATCAATAAAACTTTCATCTTTTTCTCTCCTATTAATCTTGAGGTTTCCACTGCGCAAAACGTTGTTGTTCGGCCAAACTATCAGTAAAATACCGCTCTCCATTATTGAGTTTAGCAATCTCTTTCATATCGTCATCACTAAGCGAAAAATCAAAAATATCAAAATTTTCTTGCATATGCTCAAGATTTGTTGTCTTCGGAAAAACGGAATTGCCCTCTTCAATATGCCAACGTAAAATGATTTGCGCCGTTGTCTTGCCATATTTTTGTGCCAGTTTCATTAAAATTGGCTCATTCAATAACTTAGCATCACCATGCCCAAGCGGATACCAACTTTCCAATACAGTTCCGTATTCAGCCATACGTTTTTTCAGTTCATGTTGCGGAAAATACGGATGACATTCTACCTGAATTGCCGCCGGCTTAATGGTTGCATGCGCCAAAAAATCTTCTAAATTTTCATTAAAATTACTGATTCCGATTGCTTTAACTTTACCTAAAGCAACGGCCTTCTCCATATCTTTCCAAGCGCCAACATAGTCACCAACTTGCTGATGTAATAAAAGCAAATCAATATAGTCTGTCTGCAATCTTTTTAACATTTTATCAATCGCATCTATTGTTTTACCTTCACCATATTCAGTTGGCCAAAGTTTGGTTGTAATCCAAACTTCATCTCGCTTCAAACCACTTTGTTTTATAGCCTCGCCGACACCACGCTCATTTTGATAAGCATGTGCTGTATCTATATGGCGATACCCCATCTTAAAAGCATTCACACAGGCTTCTATGGTATCTTTGCCATCTGGTATAAGATAAACCCCTAAACCAAATTGCGGCATTTTAAGTCCGTTGTTGAGTTTCAAATATGTCTGTGTCATTATTTTTTTCCTCTTATTGACTTATAAGCACATCTCAAATATCTTTTCCACATCATCAGGAGTTAAATCACGATATCCGCGTAAAACACTGTCTTTACAAGCCTTCCGTGCCATAATTTTAAAGTTAGTGCTATCAATATTTAAATCTGACAGTTTGCTCTGTAATTTTAAATCTCCATACAAAAATTGCTTAAAGCGCTCAATAGCCGCTTTGGCTCCATCCATATCAGAAACATTTTTCTCAAGCCCAAACACATTAATACCGAATTTTTTGAAATCAGGTGCTGTTGTTTCATCTAAAACATACTCCATCCAACGCGGCATAATAATTGCCAAGCCTAAACCATGCGTTATATCATAAAAAGCAGATAGTTCATGCTCTATTTGATGGCATGTGGTCATTTGTCCGCGTCCACCCATCAAAAAACCGTTTAAGGCCCAAGATGAAGCCCACATTAGATTGGCGCGAGCATCATAATCCTGCGGATTTTTAACTGCTATCGGAGCATATTTAACAACCGTTTTTAACACAGCCTCCATTATCATATCAAGCATATCCATTTTAGGTTCTCGGCTGAAATAACAAACATCAAAAATGTGTGCAATAATATCAGCACTGCCGGCTGCTGTTTGAAATGCACTTACCGTATACGTGTTTTGCGGATCCAAAAATGAAGCTTTAGGCTGTAAAAACGGATGAATCAAACCGAGTTTTTCCTTCGTATCTAAATTTGAAATTACTGCTCCGCAATCCATTTCAGAACCTGTTGCCGATAAAGTTAAAACTGTTATAATCGGCAATGCATCAGTTACCTGTGCTGTTTTTTTAACCAAATCCCAAGCATCTCCATCATAATAACGAGATGCTGCAATAGCTTTTGTGCAGTCAATAGTAGAACCGCCACCTACAGCCAATAAAACTTCAATATTTTTCTCACGGCATAATTTTGCCCCGCGATTCACCGTTTCATGCCGCGGATTTGGTTCAATCCCTCCAAACTCAAACACCGTTATACCGGCTTGCTGCAGCTGTTTCATAATCTTGTCATATAAACCGATACGCTTTATTGAACCACCGCCGTATGTTAATAACACACGTGTTCCATATTGTTTGATTTCCTCGGACAAATTATTCATTTGTTCGTTGCCGAAATAAATTTTTGTTGTATTTTGAAATACAAAATTGTTTGCAGTCATATATTTTCTCCTTAAAATCCCAATTTTTCCAGCCATTCATCAACTCTGATTTTTGCATCTTCGCGCTCATTTTGAGCAATATGCCCATAAAGTGAAAATCCTTCCAGCATTTCGGCTCCGGTTACCGCTTTAATTTTGTTCGGAATTGTTGAAAGTCCGCTTCCTTCATGCGTTACAAATGGGGCAACTTTTTTACCAGCCCAATCATATTGTTCCATAAATGTATAAACGGCCATCGGCATATCAGACCACCAATTTGGTGTTCCAATAAACACCACGTCATAATCTGCAAAATTATCAACCTTTCCTATAATTTCAGGACGAGCATTAGCTTTCTTTTCCTCTTTTGCCACTTCGGTCAATGATCTATATTCTGTGGGATAAGTATCGTTTTTAAGTTTAATCTCAAATAAATCACCTTTTGTTTTTTCCGCAATCATTTTGGCAACAATAGCTGTGTTACCCTCTTTTATATTGCCCACACCATACTGCTCTCCTGTTCTTGAAAAATAAACCACTAATACTTTCGTTTCACTCATCTTTTTTACCTCCGCTTTAACAGTATTTGCCATAAAGAAAGTTAATCCAAATAAAATTACTGATAATATTTTTTCATTTAAAATGCTCCTATTTTCCCATGGTATTGCGCATATATTGTAAGTCGCCGTACCAATAAGATGCAGTTGTGCCACCATCTATTAAAAAGTCACTACCGGTTATAAATCCTGCTTTATCACTCATCAAATAGGCGGCTAAATCTCCGACTTCATCAGGTGTTCCGGCACGATGTGACGGACATAAATCTATCATTTTCTTATAATTTGCACCACGCGGACCATTCAGCTCATCATTTGCCAACGGAGTAATAATAATCCCCGGTGAAATAGAGTTAATGCGAGCATTTTTCTTGCCCCATCTAACAGATTCAGCAGCCACACGTAAAACATTACAGCGTTTGGAATATTGATATGCTTCCAAAGTGTTGGAAATGTTTTTCAGCATATCCAACTGCAACAGTTCTTCAGTCGGTGTTAAGGCAAGTTTTTCATTTTCTTCTTGGCTCAATGCACCCAAGCGATGTCCGGATTGTGAAGAAATCATAATGGCACTGCCGCCTTCGGATATGACTTTTCCGAACTCTTCCATTAAAACTGCTGTACCGTATAAATCAACTTTTAATACGGCTTCAATCGGTGCTTGGCTCGGGGATACGCCTGCCGCATTGATTAAATTGGTTATATTGCCGAACGATAAGGAATGTTCAATCAAAGCCAAAATTGATTCTCTTGATGACAAATCAGCTTTTATTGCACTTGTTTCAAATCCGGCATTATTTAAGTCTTTGGCAATTTGTTCAGCATGTTCTAAATTGATATCAGCAACCACTAAATGTTTACCATAGCTCACACGTCTTGCTATTGCCACGCCGATTAACCCGGCTCCCATTAAAACCACAACGTCTTTCATTTGTTTTTCCTTCCTTAAAAAGCTCCGGTTTTGATATGCGGAACATAAGGTGCTTCCAAAGCCTTAATTTCTTCATCGGATAATTTAATATCTAATGCTTTAACGGCTTCTTCCAAGTGTTTCGGCGAAGTTGAACCGACAATCGGTGCGGTTACATAAGGTTTGGAAAGCATCCAAGCCAAAGCATTTTGCGCCATAGAGTTGCCGTTCTTTTTAGACACTTCTTCCAAAACATCAACAACTTTTTTATCTTGCTCTGGTGTTGTCCAAACCTGAGGTGATACATCGTCAATTTTGGAACGTTCGGTCTGTTGTCCCCACGGACGTGCGCATCTTCCACCCGCTAACGGAGACCACGGCACAACGGCAATCTTGCGGTCCTGACACAAAGGCATCATTTCGCGCTCTTCTTCACGATAAATTAAATTGTATTGATTTTGCATAGCAACAAACTTCGTCCAATTATGCGTTTCCGCAATATTATTCAAACGTTCAAATTCCCATGCAAACATGGTAGAAGCGCCGATATAACGTGCTTTGCCTGCTTTAACCACATCATGCAGGGCTTCCATAATCTCTTCCATCGGCGTATTGTGGTCAAGACGATGGATTTGATACAAATCAACATAATCCAATCCTAGGCGTTTTAAACTATGGTCAATTTCTGCCATAATGTTTTTACGACTTAAACCACCGCCATTAGGACGCCCTGGGCGCATATCAAAATGCACTTTGGTTGCCACCACAATCTCATCTCGGTTTAATCCGAAATCTTTAATCAATCTTCCGGTAATTTCCTCCGATGTTCCCATTTGATAAACATTGGCCGTATCAAAATAATTAATACCTAAGTCAACCGCTTTCTTGAAAATCGGTTTGGCCTCATCATAATCTTTTGCCCACGGGAACACACCGTGTTCTTTGCCCGGCTTACCAAAACTCATACAGCCTAGGCAGATTCTTGATACATCAACACCGGTGTTGCCCAATTTCACATATTTCATTTTTATTTCCCCTTAACTAAATAGCTTTGTAACATAGGTTTGACTTGTGTTATAAAAAATTCTTTGGTATGATTTTGCGGTTCAAAAACACCATCTGACATACACCAACATGTCATCATTCCGTATAATTCACAAATGATAATATGTGTTAAGTCATCAACAGGTGTCGTTTTTTTCAACTCCCCGTCATTAATAGCCTTGGTTAATATTTTTTGTAACATACTAACATCAAATTGCCATTTAGAATTATCCCAATTATCACTTGAGCTTTTAGGATCAATCACATTTCTAATCCACTCGCGGCAGATATGAATACCATAACGCTCCACCTCTTGCATAAAGCTAATAAAATAATGCTCCATACGCTCAATAAAATCTTTATCTTTCATTTGCTCTAAACGGATGGCGATTCGATTAAACAGATTTCGGCAAATTTCGTTACTTATCTCATCTTTATTTTTGAAATAGACATAAAAAGTCCCTTTAGCGCAGCCACAAGCCTTAGTAATATCCTCCACCTTTATATCATCAAAATCACCTTTGACGATAAAATCTGTCACAGCATCAAGTAACTTTTGCTTAGTTTTTAGTGCATTTTCTTGCCTTTTAGTCATCATATTTCCCCCTACTAAACATAGATTTAAAACTTTATTGACTAAAAGTCAATGACTTTTTTCATTTCATTCCAAAATCAAATGCACAACAATTATTTGGCAAAAAGATACTGTCTTAATTAAACATTTTTTCCTAAGTCATAGGCTTTACGTAATAGATTTTCATGATTTAAGGCAGCCTTTGGTTCGTCAATACCTCCGCCAACAAGAGCACCTGCAAAATGAGATTGTTCAAAACACTCTATCCATCCTTGTAACCCATTAATAGCCCTGTTAGCTGCTTGTTCTGACTGGTCATAAGCCGAAGTAATCAAATAAACATCACTAAATTTATTTTCCTGACTATAAAGAGGATTGCAACGGTCTAAAAATGTTTTTAATTGTCCGCTCATTTCATAGTAATAAATAGGGGTGGCAAATATCAACACATCAGCGGCTTTAACCTTTTCTATTAAATCTGCCATGTCATCTTTCAAAACACACTTTTGCGTTTTCTGACAACTCAAACATCCAATACAAAATTTTATATCCTTGCCTTTAAGATTAACAAATTCAACCTCATTTCCAGAATCTCTTGCGCCCTTTTCTGCTTCGTGAGCCAAAATTTCAGAATTACTCCCACCTCTTAAACTAGAAGAAATAATCAATACTTTTTTCATTTTACCTCCCTATTTCAAATTATCCTTGAAGAATTTTTCTATTTTATCAAACGGAATAACATCCATTCTATAATACAAATCCACATGATTTGCATCTGGAATAATCATTAATTCTTTGTTATCCCCTGTCAATTTTGCATATGCACCCTCGCTAAAATAACGACTATGGGCTTTTTCGCCATGAATCATCAAAACAGGAGATTTAATTGTATCCGCATAAGCTAAAATCGGCTGCGTTATAAGAGAAAGAGCTGATGTCGTATTCCAATGTCCGTTAGAGTTAATAGAACGTGGATGAAAACCTATTTTTGTTTTATAGTAATTAAAGTAATCTTGAACAAATTGCGGTTCTTCGCCAGTTAACTCATCTGGCAATCCATCAGCCTGTGCAAATGTACCCTTTGCATAATCAATTGTACGCTGTTTATTCAAATTCTCGCGCATTTTATACAAATCGTCAGCACTCATAGAATCATTGTATCCTTTGGCCGTTACACGGGTCATATCATACATAGTTGAAGTAACCGTTGCCTTAATACGTGTATCTTGTGCCGCCGCATTAAGAGCAAAACCACCCCAACCGCAAATACCAACAATACCAATTTTATTTTCATCTACATTATCCAAAGTGGTCAAATAATCAACCGCCGCAGAAAAATCATCTGTATTAATATCAGGACTGGCGACATTGCGCACTTCTCCCCCAGATTCACCTGTAAACGATGGGTCAAAAGCCAAGGTCACGAACCCACGTTCAGCTAAGGTCTGCGCATATAATCCAGAAGATTGTTCTTTGACCGCACCAAAAGGTCCAGAAACAGCAATTGCCGGCATTTTGCCTTCAGGTCTATCTTTTGGCAGATACAAATCCCCAACAAGCTCAATACCAAATCTGTTCTTAAACGTTACTTTTTTCACCTCAACATTATCTGACTTTGCAAAAACTTTATCCCATTCACTCGTTGTTTCTTCCACCGCTATGCTCCTTTCTGTTGTTAACAAAACAGTACTAATTACCATCATAAATAACGCATATATTGTCCGCATTTTCATCTGTTTTCTCCTAAAACTTTACAATTATTGATTAAAAATTTGGTAAAATTCCATTTAATATCCGCTTTTAAAGCCCAATTCTCATGCATCTGCCCCATCTTCACCGCCAAAAGCAAACCCCTGATTCATAAATCCATTTTTTCTAAACTTAACCGCACTAATTTTCATTATTCTAACCGCCCTTTTATTTTTTCATCATTGCTAATCTCTTGCCCAAATCATAGGCTTTAGCTAAATCTTTTGGGAATTGGTCATCACGCACTTTTGCTTTATGCTCTGCATCAAATAAATCGCAATCGTATTTAGAATAATCCGTGTATTGGAATGTATCAAAAGCATAAAGCGTTTCCGAATAACCAAAAACAGCACGTAAACTTGCTTCATTGTCATTTAAAATAACGTCATAATGATATTGCTTAAATTGTTCTTCATTAGCATTCATCGTAAAAATCATCGCTGTTGGCAAAGTATAATCCAAAATGCGCTTTAGACCACCATTTTCTCTATCAAGCATATAAGTATGTGCAGGAAACATAAATCTTTCCATAAATGCACGGCACATTCCTGTTGGGTAGGAGTGATATACAGGAGAACCGATAATAACCGCATCAGCATTTAAACATTTTTCTAATACTTCTGTCAGCCCATCTTTATAAAAACACAACCCTTTTTGTTCCACACCTTTGCGTTTGCACACCAAACAGCTCATACAACCTTTATAATTTAAGTCATAAAGATTAATCATTTCTACTTCTGCACCTGTATCAAGAGCTCCTCTTGCTGCTTCTTTCAACATCTTGGCTGTATTAAAATTTTTACGTGGACTACCATTAATAATCATCACTTTTGTCATATCAATCCCCTCTTATAATACTTTTTTATATTAAAAAATTATAATCGCTATCACAAATTGTCAACATTCTAAAAAATAAGAATTAAAAATATTAATCATTTTTAGCAAAAGAAATTATGCCACATTCATGCTATTTCTTCTTTTTCATCCACTTGATAAAGTTTTCGCTTTTTTCTTGCACTAAGACGTAAAACATCGGAATCACCAACAAACCGCAAACTGTACCAATGAGCATTCCCCAAAACACAGGAATACCAATAGCCCGACGGCTAGCGGCTGCTGCACCAGTTGCAATAATCATCGGGAAAACACCCAAAATAAATGATGAAGCTGTCATCAAAACCGCACGAAATCTCTCTGTCAATCCTTTGATAGCTGCATTGACAATAGGTGTACCATTGGCGTGCTCATCTTTAGCAAATTCCACAATCAAAATAGCATTTTTACTAGCTAAACCAATAAGCAAAATAAGACCAAGCTGTGCATAGATACTTAGCGCTTCGCCGCTAAAAAACAACCCCAGCATTGCCCCGCTAATAGCCACTGTTAATGACATAATAACAGGTATTGGAATAATAAAACTCTCATATTGCGCCACCAAAAATAAATAGGCAAAAGTCAATGATAACAGCAATAAAAAGCCAATTTGACCAGAAGTATGCTTTTCTTGATAGCTCATAGTTGACCACTCAATATTAAAACCTTTCGGCAAACTACTAACCAGATTTTCCACCGCTGCCATCGCTTCTCCAGTGGAACTTCCTGACTTTTGCACGGCCGTAATTGAAGCAGCAGGATATTGATTATAGCGTTCAACCACGCGTGGGGCTAAAACTTTATGTAAATCAACTAACCCACGCATAGGTACCATTCGGCCTAAATTGTTCTGCACATAAAGTTCATTAATGTTATCAATATTATCACGGTACTTCCAATCCGACTGCATCATTACCTTATTAACCTGTGTGCCTAAGTTTATATCATTAATATAAGCTGAACCAAGATATGTTTCCAAAGTAGAAAAAATATTACCCATAGAAACTTTCATACTTTCCGCCTTTTCACGGTCTATATCAAGAAAGATATTTGGTGTTTTCGCATTAAAAGTGGTATAGGCGTAAGCCATCTCTGGCATTTGATTTATCTTTGCTAAAAAGCCTTGCAAAACAGCATCAAGTTTTTGGTAGTCCATACTTTGCCTTGATTGCAAACGAATATCCAAACCATTGGCCATACCAAGACCAGGAATAGCAGGAAATTCAAAAAATTGAAACTGCGCTTCTGGAAATTGCAGCATTGCCGCTTGCAAACGGTGCATAATATTTGTTGAGAAATCTTCTAAACTACTACGTTCTTCCCATGGTTTTAACACAATAAAGGACATAGCAACATTTTCACCGCGTCCTCCCATTAACGAAAAACCAACAACATCAGAAACATTCTCCACCCCTTTTTCTTGGCGAATAATTTTATTTACCTTAGAAACCAAAGATTCCGTACGCAATTTTGCCGCCCCTTCTGGTAATTGCAAACTCATCACAATAACACCTTGGTCCTCATCTGGAATAAAAGATGTTTGCGCTATCTTAAATAAAATACCCACCAGCGTGCAAAGTATAACAAAAATAGCTAGCACAACATTCTGCTTTTTAGCAATAAAAGAAACCACAATCGTATAAACGTGTATTGCTTTGGCAATAACATCATTGACCTCAAACCAAAAACCAGATTTCTTATGCTTCATCTTTTTAATCAATAAAGCACATAGTGCCGGAGAAAGGGTTAAAGCGTTCAAAAGAGAAAACATAATTGCCGTTGCAATCGTAACCGAAAATTGCTGATAGATTTTTCCAACAATACCATCTAAAAAACCAACTGGCACAAAAATAGCCAACAAAACACACGATGTTGCCACCAAAGCTCCGCTAATTTCACTCATTGCTTTTAAGGTCGCTTCACGCGCTGTCATATTGCTATGCTGCATCAAAAATACCACACGCTCAACAACCACAATAGCATCATCAACAACAGTACCAATCGCCAGCAACAAAGCAAACAGCGTAAACATATTTATGCTATATCCCAGTGCCAAAATAACAGCAAACGTTCCTAAAATAGAAACAGGAATTGTTAAAGTCGGAATAAGCGTAGAATAAAAGTCTTGTAAAAAGAAATAACAAACACCCACCACTAAAACCAAAGTTAATAATAGTGTAAGCACAACTTCTTCTACTGAAGCCTGAATATATTTGGTTGAATCATAAGCAATTGTGTAAGTCATATCTTCAGGAAAAAATGGTGCGAGTTCTTCTAAAACTTCTTTAACATTTTCCATTGTTTCTAGCGCATTTGCTCCTGATGATAAACTAATAGCAAGTGAAACCGCACCATTTCCATTAAACAACCCAGAAATAGAATAATTTTCTTGTCCAAGTTCTACGGTTGCCACATCTTTTAAGCGCACCAAGCCACCATTTTCAGCGGTGCGGATAATAATGTTTTCAAATTGCTCAACTGTTGACATACGACCATTGGTTTGCAATGTATATACCATTGGTGTAGAACTTTCTGTTGGCGCCGCCCCAACCTTGCCAAGTGCTGGCTGATAGTTTTGTCCTGCAATTGCGCTATATATTTCACCCGCATTAATCTGCATAGCTGCCATTTTATCAGCATTAAGCCATACCCGCATACTCAGCTGAGCCGCATAAATATCAACGCTTCCAACACCAGGAACTTTGGCTAAACTTCGTTGTACATTGTTATATACATAGTCCGCAACTTGTTTTTCATCCATTGTGCCTTTGGGTGATGAAAAAACAAAAAATCCTAAAACATTGGTTGATTCGCGTTTAACAGATATGCCTTGGCGCGTCACTTCATCAGGAAGCTTTGGCGTTGCCTGTTGCACACGGTTTTGCACTTTTACTTGTGCAATATCAGGATCAATACCTGTCTTAAAAGTCACCGTTAATGTATAAGCGGAATCTTGCGATGAAGAGTTCATATAAAGCATATCCTCCACCCCATTAATTTCATCTTCCAAAGGAATACCAACCGTACGTGCAATCACCTCAGCACTGGCCCCTGGATATTTTGCATTAACTGTAATTTGCGGCGGTGTAACCTCTGGATATAAGGCAATTGGCAAATTAAAAAGCGCTAAAACACCCACTAAAACAATAACAATAGAAATCACAAAAGAAAAACGTGGTCTTTGAACAAAAAAAGCTGAAAACATCTTACGACCTCTTATTTACCATTATCCACATTTATCGGTTTCACACTAGCATTAGAGCGAACTTTTTGTAAGCCCTGCACAATTACCCTATCTTCTTTATCCAAGCCAGAAAGAACAATCTGCCAATCATCAATAACATCACCGAGTTTGATATATTTTTGCTCAGCAATATACCCATCACCCTGTTCTGCTTTTTTAACCGTCATCACATAAGTTCCGTTAACATCTTCAGCCAAAGCCATTTGCGGTACTAACAAAGCCATTTCCTTTTGTGTAAAGCGCATATAAATATCAACATAATTGCCGGGAACAAGCAAATTATCATCATTTTTAGCATCTAAATAAACAGGAATAGTTGCTGTATCAACATTAACTTCATTACCAAAAAACAAGTTTTGTGCCGTTTGTGTTTGCACCTCGCCATTTGGTAAAACAATATCAACAAACACATCTTGCGCATTATTGAGCTTATCCATAAAAATTGAACGTTCTTTATCCGTAACAGAAAAAACGATTCGCACAGGACGCTCTTGCACAATACGTGCCAAACGGTGTGTATTTTGGTTAACCAAATTACCCACTGTAACTAAGGCTTTACTAATAACACCATCAATTGGTGCTTTAACTTCGGTATATTCCAAATTCAATTTGGCTAAATCTTCTGCCGCTTCCGCATTTTTCAAAGCACTTTCAGCCGCCTCAATCTCTTTATCAGAAATAAATTTTTTATTATGCAATGCACTCAAACGTTTATAATCTGCCGCTAATTGCTTACGCGTTGCCGCCGCGGCTTTTAAGTTATCTTGATAACGGCGTTGTTCTATAATAAACAAAACTTCGCCTTTTTTAACTTCGGCCCCATTCTTAAACAAAATTTGCTCAATATATCCGGAAACCTGAGGTATAACATCAACGCTATTAATTGCTTCAACTTGAGCAATATACTTCTTTTTAGCAGAAACATCTTGTTGTTTTAAGCCTTGAACTTGAACTGATGGTGTTTCCATAACCCACCCGCCAGCTCTAGGCGATACATGGCTGTTGAGCCACCAACCAAACATAATCAAACATAGTGCATAAAATGTATTAAGATAAATTTTTCTGCTTTTAATTTTTTTGACCTTCATTGCATACCTTCCTCTTCTTGATAATCTTGGAGAAGTTAAAAAGATTGAAACAAAAAATCAAGCCTAAAAAAAAATATGTAACTTTTTTAATGATTTAATCCTGTGATGGCAGCTTAACTGTTATATATACTTCGGCACCTGATGGCAACACATCTCGCAACATAATAAATTGATTATCAGCAGTAACATTCATAATGCTCAACAACTCATCTGAATTAACTTTCATAAAGTTTTCAGAAGACACTGTTTCTTCTTTATAAGTATTATGCCATTTTTTTATCCAACGTGAAATAGATTGTGCCGTTACCCCTATAATATGCGCAACTTGCCGCATAGAAAAACCAGCAGAATAAAGCATGTGTCCTAATAACTTGATATGGATTGGTTTTCCTGCAGGAGCGCTTTTAGTAAATTGGTAGCCACATTCTTTGCACTTATACCGTTGCCAGCCAAAAACCTTACCATTTTTAACAATTTGTTTTGAACCGCATTTGTAACACTTTTGCATTTTTTATTCTCCTTGAAGATAAGTATATAACGCAATTCTTAAAAATATCATTAAAAATGTTACAGAAACTGTGAAAATTTACCCTTCAAAAAACATATAAGCCCACTCTTTTTAGGCATTACTTCTATTTTATAGATCGCAATGTTCACCGCATGATATATTCTCTATCTGAAAATTGCAGTGCGTGATACCAAATTTATCTCTTAAAAGCTGTGTTGCCTCCAAGATAATGCTATTGTCATCGCTTTCAATATGACACTCCATGGCCACATCTTGCTCATCAATACACCATAAATGGATATGATGCACATTTCTGATATTTTTGATGGTCAACAAAGAATTTTTAACTTGCTTGATATCAATATTATCTGGAGCGGCATTCATCAATATATTAACGATTTTAGGAAAAGAAATCACGGCTTGAAAAATCATATAAAAAGCAATAAGCAAGGCCACAATTCCATCAACCCGATATAAATCAAACCACATAATGCAAATTCCGGAAATAATCACACCGACTGAACCTAATGCATCTGCCACGTTATGAATAAACACCATTTTCATATTGCTGTTATGGTGTGCATCATGATGTGAAATTTTAGCCGTGGCCGTATCTATAATTAATGCCAAAACAGAAATCCAAATAATAAGCATTCCATCAATTTCTTGCGGCTTTATTAGTCGCTCAATTCCCTCAATCAAAAGATAGCAACCGGATATAAAAAGCAATATAAGATTAACAAATCCACCTATAATTTCAGCTCTTTTGAAACCGTATGTGTATTTTGCCGAAGCTTTCTTGTTTCCTATCTTAAACGCAATGAC
>Ga0247610_10002755_pt1 | contig 19904 bp, 17 predicted proteins | sample 174DNAGHGhighgp2_FD_193483 | JGI IMG/M metagenome (GOLD analysis project Ga0247610, IMG submission 193483) | Sheep rumen microbial communities from Palmerston North, Manawatu-Wanganui, New Zealand - 1742 DNA GHGhigh gp2 | ecosystem: Host-associated > Mammals > Digestive system > Stomach > Rumen...
TACAATCACCCCGAAGGAAAGACTATCGAGGAAGCAAAACGCTGGTGGCACGATGACGGGAGTGTGCATTGCAAAAACATCTTCATGCGCAACCACAAAGGCGATCAGCACTACCTGATTTGTTTCCCTTGCGACTACGATCTGGCAATTCACGACATTGAGCATTGGCTCAAGGATGTCCTCGTCTCGCAAGGTCTCAAAGCACCCGGCAAACTCTCTTTCGCATCTCCCGAACGGATGATGCGCTACCTCGGTCTCGAACCCGGAAGTGTCAGCCCTTTCGGACTCATCAACGACACCGATCATCACGTCATCCTCTTTCTTGACAGCCGACTCAAAGACGCGCCCTCTCTGAGCTTTCACCCCAACGACTGCAGAGGAACAGTAGTCATCACCCAAGATGCTTTTCAGCAGTACTTGTCCCTCGTGGGTAATAAAGTCGAATATATCACCACTTGCTAAAACGGGTATGGCGGAGAACTCTCTCGAGAAGTTTGAGCCCTCGGGAACAAAAAAAAGGTGCTCATTGCACCTTTTGTGTCCCCCGAGGGACTCGAACCCTCGACCCACTGATTAAGAGTCAGTTGCTCTACCAACTGAGCTAGGGAGACTCGCGTTCCAAATTCTATTTTCGAAAAGCGGGTGCAAAGTTACTGCTTTTTTTTGACATGACCAAATATTTTGGCAAAAAAATGCAAAAAAAGGGGTGTTTTTTCAGTTACTCGTCTAAAAAAGCCAAAAATCTCCCAAAAAAGACTATAAATTTTGGGCAAAATGCTCTGCCTCTTCTATTTGTTCTATCTTTCCGACATCCATCATCCGATAGTTTTGAGGAACGAAAGATTGGAGATTTGACATCTGAGATTGATGATTGGATTCGCACAAATGGAGATAAAAATCAATCAGCGAAAATTTGTCTTGCGTCATCTCCCCTATTCTCTTCAATACTTCTGGGCTAAGGATCTGCATGCCGGAAAAAGCCAATAAATGGAGATGGGATATTTCCTCAGGCTGGCTGAGTCGCTGAGATTGCAGTTTTTCAGGTTTGACTTCTCCGGTAGCAATATTCGTCCATCCGTGCAGCATTCCCGCTTCGTCAAATAGCAGGTATCGCTGGGTCTTTCGTTCGGAGACCACCAATTGGCTTACCCCGCTTTCCTCATATCGCGCAATGAGCGACGGGATATCGATATTAGAAAGGATATCCACGTTGCAAGCGAGGATCGGCTCATTCACCAACTCCCCTTGTGGGGAGAGCCGGAGAGAGGTTATCACTTTCTTCAATCCTCCGCCCGTATCCAGTAGTTGGTCGCGCTCGTCAGAGATAAGAATATCACACCCCCACCCTTCATTGGCACGAATGGCATCGATGATCATATCCGGGAAATGATGCACATTTACAATGATATCCGTGATTCCGGCATCCCGCAGTTTCTCCACTTGCCATTGGAGGAGCGTTTTGCCGGCAAGAGGCACAAGTGCTTTGGGCATCATGTCCGTAAGGGGTTTGAGGCGTGTGCCTAATCCTGCTGCAAAAATCAATGCTTTCATAATTACAATGTTCTGTCGATTCCTCGTTCGCGGTGAATGAGGTGGATAGGGATATTATACTTCTCTTTGAGATGTTGTGCCAAGTGTTCGGCGCAATAAACAGACCGATGTTGTCCTCCTGTACAGCCAAAGGAAACCTGTAGATTGGTAAAATCCCTTTCAATGAACCGCTCCACATGGTGATCCACCAGACGATAGACCGAATCCAGGAAAGTGAGGATCTCGCCGTCCTTTTCGAGAAAGTCAATCACCGGCTGATCCAAACCGGTTAATTGCTTATATTCTTCATATTTACCGGGATTGTGGGTAGAACGGCAATCAAAAATATATCCTCCTCCGTTGCCGGACGCATCGGTCGGCAAGCCGCGCTTAAAGGAGAACGAGTAAATCGTTACTAATAGCATATAAATAAGGGTATTGGGATTGTAATTCGCTATGTACGGCAAATAATTCTTGCAAATTGCGCAAGGCGTTAGGAATCGATTCGAGGAAATGAGGCTTGCGCTCAAAATACCCCCGAAAACCATACGCACCGAGAACCTGAAGCGTACGGAAGAGGACAAAATGAGGCAGAGCCGCTTTCCACTCTGTTTCTGCCAAACTTGGCTGAAGCTGCTTGAGTTCGTCCAGATACATATCTATCAGTTCATCACGAAGAGCCTGCGGAATGTTCGCCTTGGCTTGCCATAGGAAGGAAACGACATCATATTGCGTGGGACCGCGTCGTCCTCCTTGAAAATCGATGAAGTATGGTTCTCCTTCCCGAATCATGACGTTACGGCTTTGGAAATCGCGATAGAGGAAGAACCCACTCTCTGGATCCCCCCGCAAAGGAGAGAGAATATTTGCTACAATACGGTCAAAATCATCCTCTAACCTCGGCTCGGAGAACTCAATCTTGGTTGCTTTGAGAAAACAATATTTAAAATAATTGAGGTCCCAACGAATGGAACGTTCATCCATCTCAGGAACAGGAAAACAAATCTTCCAATCAAAGTCCCGAGCCCCGACCACTTGTACGTGCGCGAGCGCGCGTAGCGTGCGTTCTAATAAGGTGCGCTCTTCCGGCAGAAAACATCCCGTCTCGCGTCCATGACGAATCACATCAAAGAGGATAGTATCTCCCAAATCCTCCTGCGTATAACTCATTTCATCTTCGCTAACCTGATACACCTCAGGAACGGGCAAACCCAACGCATGAAAATGGCGTGCCATATAGATAAAAGCACGATTCTCATCGCGATTCGTCCCGACCACACGAATAAACGTCTTGCCGTTGGCGTCCGTCTCACGCGTATAAATCCTATTTGATCCTTGTTGTTGCACGGAATGAATTACAAATTAAAATTACGTATTTCTTTAGCAGCGGAACTGTAGTGCGTTATGGATACAAGTCACTTTGCAAGGTGCAATGAAATTCTCCAGAATTCCATCTGCTTCTATCATCAGATGCTTGCGATAAGCGATCTCTATCTCCTTGCCGATGATGGGATAAACGAACGGCAGTTCAGTCAATTTGCCGTTGAAGAGATTAGGCAAAGCTTCCAGAACTTGCCGGAAGGTCGGTTTTTTGATAAACATCCCGTGGAACACACCGTCAGAGGGATCCGCTTGAGGATTTTGCTTAATACCTCCACCGGAGAAAGGTCCGTTTCCGATATTCATGGTGAAAAGCAGATCGTTCACCGCCTCTTTACCATCCACGGTCAGAGTCATTTGTTGCGCCTTATGCTCCACGATGGCAGCAATAAGACCGAAGAGATAGTTCACATGATGCGAACCGATATAGTACTTCAGCGTCTCCGCTTTGCGGCAACACAAAGGATCCACCCCGAAACCGATTGAATTGATGAAATAGCGATGATGCTCAATGCCGTTCCGCCAATAGGTGAGACAACCGATATCGATCGGATGTCCCGACCCCTCAAAGAATCGCTTGAGACTCTCTTTATGGTTCTTGGTAAGCGACCAGAAGCGTCCCCAATCATTACCGGTTCCACGTGGCATGAGTCCCACTTGAATTTTCGCCTTTTGCTCCGGACTCAAAGTAGAACGCATGATTCCGTTGATGGCTTCGGAAAGAGTACCATCTCCTCCTAAGATCAATATCTCGTCGTACCCTTTCTCCACTAATTCGCGCGCCAACTCCATGGCATGTCCCGCAAATTTCGTCACGCGGTATGCAAACGGCTCATGCCTTTTACGGAGCAGTTTCCACAGGTATATACGCTGCGCACGAAATGCTTTCTTTCCCGACTTAGGGTTAATAATGATGCCTAACATGATTATAAAGTACAATTTAACAAAGTACCATGTACAATTTGTGATTTGTAATTTATGATTTGCAATTTGCGAGTGCAAAGGTACAAAAAAAAATCGACATACACAAATGTATATCGATTTTTTTTGATTTTAGCTATCGGCTATAAGCCTTTAGCGTTGTTTTTACTTGAAGAACTCCTGTACTTTTTCGTTCAGTACGATTTCCTCTTGGAAGACGTAAGCACCCGTTTTAGGCGACTTAACCATCTTGATGCACTTAGAGTGCGCGCGTCCGGAGTTTCCGGTTTGAAGGGTTGCCACCGCTTTCTTTGCCATAGTTCTAAGCCTTTCTAAAATGAGGGTTAATTACTTAATCTCCTTGTGAAGAGTGTATTTCTTCAAATAGGGATTGTACTTCATGAGTTCCAAACGGTCCGGAGTGTTCTTACGGTTCTTAGTCGTGATGTAACGGCTCATTCCCGGAACTCCGCTGTTCTTCTGCTCGGTGCACTCAAGGATAACTTGAACGCGTGCTTCTTTTGTTTTCTTTGCCATAGTTCAGCTCCTTTCGTTAATTGAGATAGCCCTTCTCTGCAGCTTGTTTCAGCGCGTTGTCGAGACCGATCTTGTTAATTGTTCTCAGACCTGCTGCACTCACGTTCAGCTCGATCCATACATCTTGTTCTACCCAGTAGAACTTGCGGCGGAAAAGGTTCACATCGAACGTCCTTTTTGTATGACGTTTCGAGTGCGATACATTGCAACCGCCCATGGCTTTCTTGCCTGTAATTTGACAAATCTTTGACATTGTATTATATATTTTATATTTTTTCCAATTCAAGTATTCTTCGCACATTTACACGAAAAATCGCGCAAAGGTACTGCTTTTTTTTGACATACGCAAACTTTTTTAGAAAAAAATGCAAAAATTCTTTCTTTTTTAACGCTTACATGCCATATTTGCAATTAAACATCTATTTTTTTGAGAATTATTTGCACATATCATTTTTTTGTTGTATCTTTGCAGCGGATTTTAGATTAAGATATGCAATATTCGATCAAAGACGTTTTTTCTCCAAAGTTATTTCATACCCTGCGTCACTATAATCGTGCGCAGTTTGGTCAGGATGCTTTAGCCGGTATAATTGTCGGAATAGTGGCTATTCCGTTGGCAATTGCGTTCGGTATTTCCTCCGGCGTGGGTCCGACCGAGGGGTTGATAACCGCGATCATCGCGGGTTTATTGATTTCCATTTTAGGCGGTAGTAAAGTGCAGATAGGCGGTCCCACGGGAGCCTTTATCGTCATCATCTACGGCATCATTCAAGAGTACGGTTTAGCGGGTTTGACCATCGCTACGATCATGGCAGGTATTTTGCTGATTTTGATGGGTTTATCGCGCTTAGGTTCTGTCATCAAGTTTGTACCTTATCCCGTTATAGTCGGTTTTACAGCCGGTATTGCGGTTACGATCTTCAGTACTCAAATGAACGATTTCTTCGGCCTCGGCTTAAGCGATGTACCGGCGAATTTCGTAGATAAATGGGTATATTATTTCCAGCATTTTAATATCAATTGGTGGGCATTTGGAATAGGTCTGTTCTCTTTGCTGATCTGCATTTTTATGCCCAAGATCACCAAGCGCATTCCGGGCAGTTTGGCGGCCATCATAATCGCCACGTTCATAGTATGGTTGCTTAAGAATTATGCCCCTTCGTCATGGGGCGTTGCTTCGCTTCAAACCATCTCCGACCTTTACGAACTGCCGAACGGAATCCCGGCTCCGCATTTGCCATCAATGGAACTGGCGGAAGGGGAATCATTCTTCACGTTGATTCAAAAACTCTTCCCCTCTGCGTTCACTATCGCCATGTTAGGAGCGATCGAGTCACTCCTGTCTGCGATGGTAGCAGATGGTGTGATCGGCGACAAGCATAATTCGAATACAGAGCTCATTGCGCAAGGAATAGCAAACGTGGTGGTTCCATTCTTCGGCGGAATCCCTGCCACAGGTGCTATCGCGCGTACGATGACTAACATCAATAATGGTGGACGCACGCCCGTCGCGGGTGTAATTCACGCGGTGGTATTGCTGTTGGTATTACTCTTCTTAGGGCAACTCGTGGGGCTCATTCCGATGTCGTGTTTGGCTGCTGTTCTGATCATGGTAGCTTACTCAATGAGCGGATGGAAGACCATCGCAGGCTTGTTCAAGCATCGTACAAGGGATTTCTGGGTACTAATGATCACATTCTTCCTGACGGTTATTTTCGATCTGACAGTAGCCATCGAAGTGGGGCTGCTTTTAGCTATGGTATTGTTCCTGATGCGTACGAACGAACAAACACATATTCGCACATTACATAAAGAGATCGACCCGAATGAAGACACCGAAGTACAATATAATTTAGAGCACCTGACTATCCCCGAGAAGGTGGAAGTATATGAGATTGACGGACCGTATTTCTTCGGTATAGCAAACCGTTTTGACGATATCATGACGCATGTATCCGGCGAGAAATACCCGATTCGAATCATCCGAATGAGAAAAGTTCCATTTGTCGATTCCACCGCGATGCACAACTTGAGCATGCTGATCCAAAGGTCTCACAACGAAGGAATTACAATCATTCTGTCGGGTGTAAACGACCATGTTCATAAGCAGCTCTTAAAAGGCGGTATTGAGCAACAAATGAACCCTGACAACATCTGTCCTAATATCCACGTAGCGCTAAATCGTGCGAAGGATTTATTGGCTCAAATGAATAAAGAGTAAAAACTCTATAACTAATTCAAATTTACTAACTTAAAAACCAAAAACACAATGGTAAAGAAATTTATTTGCCCGATCTGTGGTTATGTACACGAGGGCACAGAGGCTCCGGAAAGATGTCCGCAATGCAAACAAATCGTAGAGTGGAAAATAGCTGAGAGCGGCAAACTCAATTTTGCTTGCGAGCACGTACTCGGCGTAGCAAAAGACGAGAAAGATCCTATTATTGCAGAGGGTCTGCGCGCTCACTTCATCGGCGAGTGTACCGAGGTGGGACAATACTTAGCGATGGCTCGTCAAGCGGACCGAGAGGGTTATCCTGAGGTAGCAGAGGCTTTCCGTCGTTATGCGTACGAAGAGGCAGATCACGCTTCCCGTTTTGCAGAGTTGCTCGGTGAGATCGTATGGGACACCAAGACAAACTTGGAGAAACGTATGTTAGCGGAATCCGGTGCTTGTGAGGACAAACTGAACATCGCTAAACGCGCAAAAGAGTTGAACCTCGACCCGATCCACGACACCGTACACGAGATGGCACGCGACGAAGCTCGCCACGGTAAAGGTTTCGAAGGACTTTATAAGCGTTATTTCGGCAAATAACGCTCAATGTACAAAGGACAAATGTACGATGTACGAAGGATTTACGAAGGAATAAAAAGTACGAAGGAAGATCGTCCTTAATTAAATCGTACATAAATCGTACATGGTAAATCGTAAATCGTCCTTTAGAGAATTATTCCCCCGCCAATAACAAGGTCGTCTTGATAAAGGACAACAGATTGACCGGGAGTAACACCCCAGATAGGCTCGCTGAAAACCAGCGAGCTTATTTGTGTTTGGTCATCGGATATTTGCGATTGGACGGGCACTAATTGACTCCGATAGCGGATTTTCGCCGTTAGTGGCGAATCAGCAATCGGTAACGGACGATGGATTACGGGGCGGAACCGGAGTTCTGTCGTAAACATATCGTCATTGGTGCCCAGGGTAATGCGGTTGGTTTCCGGATCGATATGCGTGATATAAGCGGGATGTCCCAAGGCGATGCCAAGCCCTTTGCGTTGACCGATGGTATAATTCACATAACCTTCATGATGACCTAATACCTTACCGTCTTTGTCGATGTATTCGCCCGCGCGCACGCGTTCATTATAATCAGGCACGTTCGCGCGCAAGAAAGCCCGGTAATCATCATTGGGCACAAAGCAGATTTCTTGACTTTCTCTTTTTTGTGCCAGTTTGACATAGCCTCGTTGCCGCGCTATCTCGCGGACTTGGTCTTTGGTCAAATCGCCCAAGGGGAAGATGGTCCGCTTTAATTGCTCTTCGGTCAGCATCCAAAGGAAATAAGTCTGATCCTTACGTGTGTCGGCAGCAGTTGACAGATAGAAATGCCCGCCGCGTTCCACAATTCGCGCATAATGCCCCGTAGCGATATAGTCGCAGCCATATTCATCCGCCACACGCATCAATTCGCCCCATTTAATATGGCTGTTACACAAAACACAGGGATTCGGTGTCCGACCCGCCATGTATTCGTCGATGAAATTTTGTATCACGCATCGCCGGAAAGTATCCCGAAAATCAACAATATGGTGTTCAAAGCCCATCTTCTCGGCATTATGCTTTGCTTCCATAATGGACTCCACAGAGCAACACCCTTTCTCTTTGGCAAGGCAGGACTCTTTGATGCTATCAAACGTGCGGAAAGTAACACCCACCACTTCATAACCCTGCTCCAACAGAAGCATGGCACTTACGGTAGAATCAATTCCTCCGGACATTCCGAGCAAAACTTTTGGTTTTGCATTTGTGATTTGTGATTTGAGATTTGTCATTTGACATTTATTGTTGCATGTCCACGAGTTTGGTGTAATAACCTCCGAGGGCGTATAATTGGTCATGTGTTCCGCATTCGACTATCTGTCCTTCATGCAGCACGCAAATGAGATCCGCATGTTTGATGGTCGATAAGCGATGTGCCACAACGAGTGTCGTACGGTCTTTCATCAAATGTTCCAAGGCTTCTTGTACCAATTTCTCCGATTCGGTATCCAGCGCAGAGGTTGCTTCATCAAGGATGAGTATCGGCGGGTTTTTGAGGATGGCACGCGCGATAGAGAGTCGCTGACGTTGTCCTCCGGAGAGCCGACTTCCACGATCCCCAATCAGGGTGTTATAACCATCGGGCATAGCAGCAATAAAATCATGCGCGTTGGCAATCCGCGCCGCTTGCTCTACTGCCTGCAACCAAGTCATTCCTTCAGGAGCCGGCTGAGTGGTGTCCACACCAAAAGTGATATTATTATAGACCGTATCGTTGAAAAGGATCGGTTCTTGACATACCAAGCCCATCAGTTCGCGCAGGTCATGCGTAGAGAAGAGGCGTATATCCTTGCCGTCCAAGGTCAGTTCCCCTTGCTGCGGATCGTAGAACCGCGGAACGAGATCAGTCATGGTCGTCTTACCGCTACCCGACTGACCAACCAACGCCACGGTCTGACCTTTAGGTATCGTCAGACAGATGTCTTTCAACACTTCGCGATCCGGCTGATAAGCAAAAGATACATGCTCAAAAGCGATGCCTTGTTGAAATGCGGAAGGGGTAAGAGCCAAAGGCTGTGAGGGTTCGGCAATATTCGTTTGCGTCTCCAAGATCGCATCAATCCGTTCCAACGAAGCCATCCCTCGACGGATTCCATAGGATGCTTTGCTAAGATCCTTGGCAGGATTGATAATCGAATAGAAGATGACAAGGTAGTAAATAAACGTAGAGGCATCAATGGTGGAATGATCGCCCAAGATGAGCAAGCCGCCGAACCATAGTATGATTGCAATCAGCGCGGTTCCGAGAAACTCCGATAGCGGATGTGCCAGATAGTAACGACGGTTGATGCGATTGAACGTGGCGCGCGTACTATTGATCAATTGCGCAAAGCGCGCACGTAATTTGTCTTGCGCATTAAAGCCCTTGACGACCCGCAAACCCAACAGAGTCTCATCGATAGACGAAAGGATATCGGCGTTCTGTTCTTGCCCTTTGGTAGAAGCGCGCTTAAGGCTGCGACCGATGCGACCGATGAAAAAAACCGCAACAGGCATGAGCAGCAATACAAACAGGGTTAACTGCCACGAGATAACAAAGAGCGTCAACAAATACACCAAGATCATCACCGGGTCTTTGAATAAGATATCCAAAGCCGACATGATGGAGCTCTCCACTTCGTTAACATCATTCGTCATACGCGAGATCACATCACCCCGTCGAGCCTCGGTAAAATAGCCCATAGGAAGGGAAAGGATCTTATCGTACAGTTGTTGCCGCAAATCGCGCAAAACACCCGTCCGGATAGGTACCATGAAATAGTTTGCCAGCCAAGCCGTACAACATTTGAGTCCGGTCATGACAATTAGGAAGAGTCCTAACATCAACAGGACATATCCGGCTCCATGCAACGCAATCTGGTCATTGAGCAGGCAGTACATATTCGTTCTGACGGCGGCAATCGTTTCTTGCAGACCATGAACGGAAGAGATATCCGTCCATTGCGTCTCAGCCGCAGTCAAGCCGAACAGAATACGCAACACTGGGATGATTGCCGCAAACGAAAAAAGCGAGAGTACCGTGGACAAAAGATTGAACAGGATGTTCAACGCCATTTGCCCTTTATACGGTGGTACAAAACGCCGCAAAACCGATACTATGTAAGATTTGCCATTTGCCATCGGGTTATTTACTGTTTACCTTTGTATTTTCACGAACGTACGTCAGTATCTGTCGGTCAAAATTGGCTTTGGACGAGCAAAAATACTGGCGGATAGGCAAAGCAATGAGCGGTTTTCCTTGGTCGGCAAGCCGCTTCTCCAAATCGGTAGTCCCCAGACGCGGAAGATCTTTCTCGGTCGTAAGGACAAAATCAAAGTTCTGCGCCTTCTCAATGATCGCATCCACATCTTTGGGCGAATACAAATAATGATCTCTATATGCCATCAGCTCCGCATTGGGATAAAACTTGCGCACATGATTCATCAAATACTTCGGTTGCGCAATCCCGCAAAGAACAAGAGGCGTTCCTTCCTGCTCAATGGGATCATATTCGATCCCGGCAAAGTGCAGTTGTTGATAAGAAGGCAGATGAAGCCGGTTGTCCACCACACGCATGTCAATCGGCTGCATATCAAAGGGACATTTCGTAACCACGACAGCATCGGCTTTGAGTGACCGTGAAGACAGATCCCGCAAGTTTCCCCAAGGCAACAAATGATCGTCTATATAGAGTTGGTCATAAGGGGTGAGCAGAATGGTTAATCCGCATCGGAGCGCCCGATGTTGCATCGCATCATCCAGGATTACCACATCTATCTTGTCTTTGAGTTGCTGCAAGAATCGGATTCCTTTGACCCTGTTTTCGCATACTGCCACCGGCACATCACGGAATTTCTGATGCAACTGCATCGCCTCGTCCCCGATGGTCTCTACGGTAGCAAACTTATTGGCGAACACATATCCGCGTGACGTACGTTTATACCCCCGCGAGAGTACCGCAGGTTTATATCCGTTCTCCAGCAACAAACGAACCAAGTACTCCGTCATGGGGGTTTTGCCCGTTCCGCCTAATGCCAAGTTGCCCACACAGATTGTGGGCACACTGACCGAATGCGACAAGAGCAGATGCTTGTCGTACAGGAAATGTCGGATCGAAACGCCTAAGGCGTACAAACCACTCAGCGGAACTGTAAGAATCTTCTTAAACATTACTTAATCTCCACTTCCGGCATCAATGCCATCACACGTGGTTCGGAAACCATATTTTTGATTTTCAGGATCATGCGTTCCTCTTCGGTCGTGTTATCCAGCATCTTGAGGAACTCCTCTAATGGATCCACTTTGTCGGGATAGTACTGCAACTGATAAGTATCTAATTCCGCCAATGCTACGGCTTTGTTGATTGCATCATCGATATTTCCGAGTTCATCAACGATCCCTATCTTCACGCCTTGTTCTCCTAACCAAACGCGTCCTTCGCCAATGGATTTGATGTAATCCTGAGTCACATGACGTCCTTCGGCACAACGGCTGGTAAACAAGTCATAGCCACGTTCGATCATGGCTTGCATCAAAGCGCGCTCTTCGTCATTCATGCCTTGGTAAACCAAGTTGGTCTCCAAATCGGAGTGCTTGTTCGTCGAAATACCGTCTATATCCAAACCGAGCTTATCGCGCAACGCAGCCGCATTGGGGATGAGACCGAAGATACCGATAGAGCCGGTAAGCGTGGTCGGTTCCGCGTAGATATAGTCCGCTCCGCAGGAGATGTAATAACCTCCTGAAGCAGCATAATCGCCCATCGAAACGACTACTGGAATGCCGGCTTCTTTTACTTTCTGAACGGCATGCCAAATCTGCTCGCTGGCATCAGCCGAACCGCCCGGGCTGTTAACACGCAACACAAGGGCTTTAACTTCCTCGTCTTTGCGGATCTTGGAGATTGTTTTGATCACCTCTTTACCCACGATGCCATCTCCGGACTCATCGGTAATCTCACCTGCCAAATAGAGGACTGCCACTTTGCTTTTCGCCTTCGATTTAGGACGAGAGACTTGCGCCATTTTGGCGGTAGTGAGCATCTTATAGTCCTTCGTACCGGTATAAACGCGAAGGAGCGAATCCATATCCTGAGTATACACGATTGTATCCACTAGTCCGGCAGCCAATTGTTCTTTAGCGGATTGCAAGCCCATGAAACGATCAGCCAACGCGTCTAATTGATCCGTCGTCAGATGGCGTGATGCGCCGACTGCGGATTTATACTCGTTCCAAATGCCGTTGAGGTATTGCTGAGTTTGCAGTTTGTCTGCTTCCGACATGGATGTACGGAAGTACGGTTCCACAGCAGATTTGAAAGTACCCACTTTGAGGATCTGCATCTCCACACCTATTTTTTCCATGAGCCGGGTGAAGTACATTTTCTGTGCTGTCAAACCGTTCCAATTCACCGAACCCGTCGGATCTATGCAAATCCGGTCTGCTACAGAGGCAACATAGTAATTCGTTTCTCCGTAGTTCTTCGCGGAAGCAATAATCCATTTGCCACTCATCTTGAAATCAAGCAAAGCGTCACGGATAGCCTTGGCGCTGGCAGGTGCCATCGATAATTGCGCACCATCGAGCCAAATTCCACGGACACGGTCGTCGTTTTTAGCCAGACGAATATTACTGAGGATATCATCCAATCCGACCGTTTGCTCGGAAGCATAAGAACCATACGGAACCGAACCCATCAAGTCCGCGAACGGATTTTCCTCCTGTGCTTGTTCGATCAGGGTTCCTTTCAGTTGCAAACGATAGACCGTGTTCTCCTTAAGTTCGACCGCGGAAGTATCCATGAACGAACTCATCAATACTCCCATCAGGGCACTTGTGATCAGATAAATAGCTACAAACACCAAGCAACCTCCCAGACAGCCGAAGCGGCGTTTTTTAGGTTGCTGAGTCTCATTGGATTGATTTTGATTCATAAACATAGTATTTTACAATTTCAAATTAAACGTCATTCGATGATAGGGTGTTGGTCCAAACTGCTTGAGCGCGGCATAATGTTCCGCAGTGGGATATCCTTTATTATTCGCCCATCCGTATTGTGGGAATTCCTCGTGCAGCCTCAGCATGTAATCATCCCGGTATGTTTTGGCGAGCACACTGGCAGCGGCTATGGACATATAGGTTGCATCTCCGTGTACCACCGTATGGGCAGGGATCTCCAAAAGTTCCCCTTCGGGCACATAAGGTTTCCATTTATTGCCATCCACCAAAATATGTTGCGGTCGTACCGCTAATTGATCCAACGCCCGTTGCATTCCCAAGATGGAGCATTGGAGTATATTCCGTTCGTCTATCTCCTTTGCCGAGACTTCGACCACCGCCCAACTGACGGCTTCCCGTTCGATGATCGGGCGCAAGGTATAACGTTGTTTATCGGTCAGTTGTTTAGAGTCATTAAGCCATGCAAATTCCGGTATCTGCTCCACCCTTTCGGGATCAAGGATGACTGCGGCACAAAAGACGCTTCCTGCCAACGGTCCTCTTCCCGCCTCATCACACCCGGCTTCTATGAGCCCCGATATCATTTGAGTCTTCAGCATACTTTATACATTGTACATTGTTCCTTTGTACATTAGAAGGGGTATCCTATTGCAAAATGGAACGTCATATCGTCTTTCCAGCATAACCCATTGGGGGCGGTACGCCATTGTTTTCCCTCACGAATACGGCTTGGGTCGTGCAACTTGACACCAAAATCCACACGGAAGATGAAGATTGACAAATCAAATCGGACACCCACTCCATAACTCCAGGCAATCTGTTGATAGAACCGATCCCAGAGGAAGACACCATCGGGTTGCGAGTCATAATCGCGAATCGTCCATATATTTCCGGCATCCAAGAAGGCAGCCAATTCAAGGAAACTGAGCACTTTGAAACGGTACTCCAAGTTCGCATCCAATTTGATATCTCCCACTTGCAGGTCATATACGAACGCGGAACTATTGCCTCTAAAAGCGCCGGGTCCTAAAGTGCGTGCCTGCCATCCGCGAACACTGTTGGCTCCTCCTGAAAAATACCGTTTTTCAAAAGGCAAGACCGATGCGTTGAGGTAAGGAACGGCTACACCGATACCGAAATGACCTACCAAATGGTGTTGCGGCGTTATAATACCGTGGTACGTAAAATTGATATCTCCCTTGGCATATTGTGAGAACGGGATTTTCCAAAAACGGAATTGTCCGGTCTCAGTACGCGGTAAGTTCGCCATGCTGGCGATCCCATAGAGTAAGTTACCCGCCGTTTCCACCCGCACGGAGAATTGCAGATACGAGCGGTTCGGGAAACGTTGGTTATATGAATTATAGGCGCCTAAATAACTCCAATCCAAGATAAAATGCTCTTCGTAGCTGGCAAGTAACATAGAGGAGTGTTCGATGAAGTTCTCACGGAACTCATCCGAGATCCAAGGAACGTAGATATAGTTGATATCTATGAGATTGAACTGATGGGTCCAATTCGACCGAGGTCTGCGGGGCATATAATACGCCAAACCGGCATTGACGATAGTACGTTTGTATTCGTCCGGTCTTTGTTGGAAATTATAGGCGGCATTGATCTTGACGTTGGATGCAAAAAGGAGTCCTGCTTCGGCTCGTGCCTCGATAGCGCGTCCTCCGTTAGCCCGCCATTCATAGGAAGCGCGTCCTCCAATGGTCAGCACTTCCGCTCCGTGGAAGAGGTTCTTATTGGTGTAGTTCAGTCCTGCCGCCACGCCCCAATCACCAGCACTATATGTACCCTCCGCCTCCAATCCGAAGGAGTTCATTTTGCTTCGTGTGGCGGTAATGAAACAATCCAAGAGGGTGTCTCCCACCGGGACGAAAGCAATATCGACATAGCGGATAGGCGCGAGCGAATTCATGCGCGCGTACGTTCGCTCGACTCGCCAATCGGCATACCGTTCGTTACAATGGATACGACTCACCGTCCTAAGCGCATTCTTGCGCAAGAAACGTACGCCCGTCCACGTATATTCATTCCCGAACTTGTCAGTATCGCGTTTCAACTCCACCGAATCCGGCAAATGGGCAGGATCGTAATCCAATTGATAGTGTACCTTCCGAACGGTAAAACGTTTCTGAATACGTGCCAAAGCCACTGAATCCTGTGCCACGAATGAAGCCAGATGCATTCGGATATCTACCTGATGGGTATTGAGCGAACTATCAGCGGTAAATTCCAAAAGGGATTTTTCGAAGTAGAAATATCCGCGGTTCAGCATATACGTTGCAATACGACTGCGTTCTTCATCCAGATCGGCGGTAGAAAACCGATTACCGGAACGAATCTTACACCGTCCGTCCGTTGCCACTTGCATCACTTCGGGGATAGGTATATCCACCTCGTAATTGCGGATCGTATAGGGTTCATGCGCCGTGACCAGATAGGTCAAGGTCATTTTGCGGTTTTTGATCTGCTGGACTGTGTCCACTTCCGCATGGAAATAGCCCATGTTATTCATCTGCTGGCGTAACTGCTGCATACTGATACGCGTCAGATCCTCATCGTAGATCACCGGCGCTTCGCCCATCTTGTGGGCATTGCGTGCCAGCGTTCGCTTGGTTTTCGTGGTCGTATCCGAAGGGGCGGTGTTGTAGATATGCAGTTGTAGTTTCCAAAAACCAAAGATCTCCGTGTTCTGTTTTTGCCGGAGGTAACTGCCCAAAGAGGCAGAAGAAACATCCTTATTATCCGTGCAGACCACTTTGGCTTTATGCAGCAAATACTTATCCTGCGGCACGAATTTCGTCGTGTTGCAAGAATAAAACACAAAATGAAAAATGAAAAATGAAAGGACTATCCATCCTGACCTTTTTATCCTATTTTGTTTTTCAATTTTCACCTTTCACCTCACAATTTATAAAAATAGCGTGCAAAGTTACAAAAAAATTTGCATATATGCAAGAAAAATTGTAATTTTGCAGCGAATTTTGTGCAAAGGGGCATTTGTTAGCCCCGAGCCGTAAACATTTGTAGGTTTATTTTTAAATTGTTATGATTAAAATTACTTTTCCGGACGGAAGCGTCCGTGAGTACGAAAACGGCGTGACGCCGTTGCAAGTTGCTGAATCTATCAGCAGTCGTTTGGCACAAGACATTCTGTGCGCAAGTGTAAAGCCATCAGCTGTCAGCATTCAGCCGTCAGAATTTCAGATTGTAGAGTTGAACTATCCCATTACCGAAGATGTGGCTATCCGTCTCCATAAATGGGAGGATGAGGAAGCGAAGCATGCTTTTTGGCACACTTCGTCGCACTTGATGGCGGAGGCTCTGCAGGAGTTGTATCCGGGTATCCAGTTCGGTATCGGTCCTGCTATCGAGAACGGTTTCTATTATGACGTCATGCCCCCCGAGGGTGTGGTGATCAACGATACATGCTTTGCCGCTATCGAGAACAAGATGATGGAGTTGCGTGCGAAGAAAGAATCTTTGGTGAAGAAATCGATCGCAAAAGCAGACGCACTCAAAGCGTTCGGCGATAAAGGTCAGAGCTATAAATGCGAGTTAATCAGCGAGTTGGAAGACGGACATATCACTACTTATACACAAGGTGCATTCACCGATCTGTGCCGTGGACCGCACCTCTTGAGTACCGAGCCTATCAAGGCTGTCAAAGTGCTTTCCTGCTCGGCGGCTTATTGGCGCGGCGATGAGAAACGTCCGATGATGACCCGTATCTATGGTATCTCGTTCCCCAAGAAAGCGATGTTGGATGAGTACCTCGCGTTGCTCGAAGAAGCCAAGAAACGTGACCACCGTAAGATCGGTAAAGAGCTCGAACTCTTCATGTTCAGCGATATGGTAGGTAAGGGTCTGCCGATTTGGCTGCCGAAAGGTACCGCCCTGCGTTTGCGTTTGGAGGATTTCCTTAAGAAGATACAGAAACGTTATGGTTATCAACAGGTCATCACGCCGCATATCGGCTCCAAGCAGCTGTATATGACTTCCGGCCACTGGGATCACTACGGCAAGGACTCCTTCCAGCCGATCACCACGCCGGAGGAAGGCGAAGTCTATCTGCTCAAACCGATGAACTGCCCTCACCACTGCGCGATCTACAAAAACAGCCCGCGTTCGTACAAAGATCTGCCGTTCCGTTGTGCGGAGTTCGGTACGGTTTATCGTTACGAGCAGAGTGGTGAGCTCCACGGCCTCACGCGCGTACGTTCCTTTACCCAAGATGATGCGCATATCTTCTGCCGTCAAGATCAGGTGAAGCAGGAGTTCATCCGCGTCATGGAGATCATCAACATCATCTTCAAGGCATTGAACTTCGAGAACTACGAGGCGCAGATCTCGCTTCGTGACCCCAATAACCACGAGAAATATGTGGGTTCGGATGAGATCTGGGAGCATGCAGAGAACGCCATCCGTGAGGCTTGTAAGGAGATGAACCTGCCGGCACGCGAAGAAACGGGTGAAGCAGCTTTCTATGGTCCGAAACTGGACTTCATGGTCAAAGATGCCCTCGGACGTCGTTGGCAGTTGGGTACGATCCAAGTGGACTATAACCTGCCGGAGCGTTTCGAACTGGAGTACACCGGTGAGGACAACCAGAAACACCGTCCGGTAATGATCCACCGTGCGCCGTTCGGCTCCATGGAGCGTTTCGTAGCCGTGCTGATCGAGCATACCGCAGGTAAGTTCCCGCTGTGGCTCACGCCGGATCAGGCGGTTGTCCTGCCGATCTCCGAGAAATCGAACGAGTACGCATGGAAGGTTAAGGAAATCCTCGAGCAACAAGACGTGCGTGTCATCGTAGATGACCGTAATGAGAAACTCGGTCGTAAGATCCGTGACAACGAACTCAAGCGTATCCCGTACATGCTCATCGTAGGTGAGAAAGAAGCGGAACAAGGACTCGTTTCTGTTCGTCAGCAAGGCGCGGAAGAGAAGGGTCAGATGACCATCCAGGAGTTCGCGGATTTCATCAATAATACGGTGAAAGAACAGATGAATGAGTTCTAATGTACGAAGGTAAATCGACCTTTAAAATACATCGTCCATAAATCGTTCATCGTAAATCGTACATCGTCCTTTTATGGTCGGCGAAACTCCGCCAACACGATCGCGGTTGCTATAGAAACGTTGAGGCTTTCGATAACTTCGGGAGCCTCTTCGTTTTTTCCGGAGTGCTCGGAAGCACCGTTTTTTGGATAAGAGGGTATCCGTATCGGGTGTGTGATCAGCTTCCGAACCTCCTGCGAAATGCCGTTCCCCTCATTGCCCATGATAATAACTCCTTCATCCTTTAACCTTTCACCTTTCACCTTTAATACCTCGTACATATCCTTTCCCTCAAGCAGCGTGCCGAAAATTCTGAATTCTGAATTCTGACGGCTGATAGCTGATAGCCACTCAGGCAAGTCCACATAGTGGACGCGCACTCTCGCTAACGCTCCCATCGTCGCTTGTACCACCTTCGGGTTATAGCAGTCGGCAGTGTCCTTCGAGCAAACGATATCGTGAACTCCGAACCAATCGCAAGTCCGAATAATAGTTCCCAAATTCCCCGGATCTTGTATGCCGTCGAGTGCAACTATCAAATCGGAGTATTCCGAGTATTCCGAGTATTCCGAGTACTCGGATTTTCTAAATACGCCCACCACTCCTTGCGGTGCCCTCAACCCGCTCATCTGTTCGATCTCCGTCGGAGTCGCCAAAAGTATATTGGTCTGTGCTCTGTGCTCTGTGTTCTGTGCTCTGTATTCTGTGCTCTGAATGAAGTGAACGAGTTCGAACGATTTGCGTAATTCTGTTACGCATTTCTCGCCTTCCGCAACGAACAATCCCAGTTCATCTCTGAACTTTTTCTGCTGCAAACTCCGCACGAGTTTTATCTGTGCTTTACTGATCTTTTCCATATCGCCTGCAAAGGTACTGCTTTTTTATGACATACACAAGTTTTTGGGCTAAATTTCTGAATTTTTAACATCGTTGACTCCTTCGTATCCTTTTTTGGCTGTTTACATCGTTTCACGATGTGCTGATTCTTCTTTGTTAGTTAGATCGAATGCTATTCGATATTTTTCATCGAAAAATCCACTTTTATTTGCGTATGTCAAAAAAAAGTAGTAATTTTGCAGCGCAAAATCATTTAACAACGAATGAGCAACACGAAAGACATATTATCTCAGATCAAAACGCTTGGAAAAAAAATTCTTCCCGAGGGTAGTCATCTGCTATTATATGGCTCTCGTGCGCGCGGCGATGAACGCGTAGATTCGGATTGGGATCTCTTAGTATTACTCAACCGCCCGCAAAACTCAAACGATGATTTTGCCACTATTTCCTATCCGCTTATGGAGTTAGGCTTTGACTTGGGTCAGTATTTTAGTGTACACACTTACTCGCAGCAAGAATGGAACAACATGAGTTTCCTTCCTTTTTATAAAAATGTAGAACGCGATAAAATCCAATTAGTATGAGTCTGAATGATGAAGAGAGACAGATTGTTGTTGGTCTGGAAAAAGAAAAAGCGTTAAATACCTTTGCCGAGATAGACATTCTTCGTCCGGCTGGTCTATGGAACAATATCGCTAATAGGTTATATTATGCTGCTTTTCATGCTGTGAGTGCGTTGCTGATTCATGATCATCATAACGTAGGCACACATCAAGGAACTGTTGTTATGTTGCATCAGCATTATGTAAGAACAGGTATCCTGACAAAAGAGGATGGCGCGTTCTATTCTCAGTTGCAGACAATGCG
>Ga0247610_10002756_pt1 | contig 19902 bp, 13 predicted proteins | sample 174DNAGHGhighgp2_FD_193483 | JGI IMG/M metagenome (GOLD analysis project Ga0247610, IMG submission 193483) | Sheep rumen microbial communities from Palmerston North, Manawatu-Wanganui, New Zealand - 1742 DNA GHGhigh gp2 | ecosystem: Host-associated > Mammals > Digestive system > Stomach > Rumen...
GAGGGTATCGAGCAACTCCATCTGGCGTGCCTTCGTGCCTTCTTCGGCACAGTCGTGGCTGCATATCGAACCGGCAACAGGAGCCGGCGATGGTGAGATCCATGTATGGTGTGAGCCCCACCACGATGCTGAACGTGACCGTCTGACGCTTATCGTCCTCGTGGCAGGCACGCAGAATCCCAAGCAGCGTGACGTCTTAGTACAGCAGGCCAGTGAGGGTCGTGAAGAGAATCACCAGCGTGAACCGTGGGAGGATGACAACCCCGATCCCAACCTCTCGCGTAAGCATTGATTTTTTCAGAAACTAACTGGCATACGATTATGAACAGCAAACTACTATCCATCATAGCAGTCCTCATCGGCATCCTTCTGCCGATGAAGATGCAGGCACAGTGGGTGGCGAATGACATCACTGCCCCAATGTTCACCTTTGATGGTGACAACCTGGTGATGACCTGTGAGACCCAGGGGGCCGTCATCTACTACGCCATGTCTGAATATGCAGATGAAGACCAAGCCTATGAACTCCTCGACAACATGTATGTCACGGAGTACAGTGAAGTCTACACGCAGCCCATCCCCATTAAGACGAATGTGGTCGTCAAGGCCATGGCCAGAATACCACAGCAACAGGGAGAGTCGGAACTCACGACATTAATCTACAGTTATACGGCGTATAGTGAACTCCTCAGTGCCATTGAATATGGTTCCAACGTGCAGGAACTTGCCCAGAACAGCCCCTTGGTAAGCGATGATCTCAAAGAACAGTTGCAATGGGCCCTGGAAGAAGGGCAGATGATATACGATCATCGCGGTGAGATGCCTGACAGCCACGAGGCGGAGCACTTCGCCGAGGAGATCCTGCAAATCGCCCATGAGATCGAGGAAATCCTCAATCAACAACCATCAGGGCCTGAACCCTACGCTGTGCTCAGTCAGAACAACACCGTGCTGACGTTCTACTACGACGCTAACCGAGGCGCCTTCCAAGGAAGCATGGATGTTACTTCTACGGCATGGTTGGACTATAGGGAACAGATTACAACGGTCGTGTTTGACGCTTCCTTCGCTGACTGCACTACGCTTACGAGTACGAGTAGTTGGTTTTCCGACTGCAAACAACTGACTACTATTGAAGGCATTAGAAACCTGAACACCCAGAACGTGACAAATATGGGCAGTATGTTTCTTGGATGCGAAGCATTGACAAGTCTTGATGTCAGTCATTTCAACACGGAGAAGGTCACAGACATGAGTTATATGTTCTCTGTTTGTTCAGCCCTGACAAATATAGATGTAAGCCATTTCAATACCAGTCATGTTACTAATATGATAGCAATGTTTGGTCACTGCTCATCATTGACCTCGCTTGACCTGTCCAACTTCAACACAGAGAATGTCACTAACATGTTACACATGTTCAACGACTGTCATACACTTACGACCCTTGATCTAAGTAGTTTTAACACGGCCAATGTAACTAGTATGATAGGTATGTTCTTTGGGTGTGCAGGTCTAAAAACTATCTATGTTAGTGACAGTTGGAGCACGTCAAACGTATCAGAGGGTATAGAAGTGTTCTACGAATGTAATAATCTGGTTGGTGGACGAGGAACAAAGTTTAGCCATGAACATATTGACTATACCTACGCCCATATCGACGGTGGAACAAACAATCCTGGCTATTTCACACGTAGTGGTGAAGAACCATGGACCGAGCCCACTGAGCCCGAGCCGTATGCCGTATTGAGCGACAACAACACCGTGCTAACGTTCTACTACGACACGAACAAGGAGCGGATGAACGGTATGAGCGTCGGGCCGTTCGAACCTAACCCTAGCAATAATAGATATAATATTAACTCTGGTTGGGACTTGCAAAGGGAAAACATTATAAGTGTTGTATTTGATGCCTCATTCGCAAATTGTACCACGCTGAAAAGCACGGCCTACTGGTTCTATGGATTCACGAATCTAACTTCCATCACTGGCATCAGTAACCTCAAGACGGACAATGTGACGAATATGGAAGGTGTGTTCTCTGACTGCTCCAGTTTGACGAGCCTTGACGTGACAGGCTTCAAGACAGATAACGTGACGAGCATGCTCGAAATGTTCTATGGCTGTTATAGCCTGACGAGTCTTGACGTGACAGGCTTCAAAACGGATAATGTGAGGAGCATGCACCAAATGTTCGCTGGTTGTTCCAGCCTAACTACTATTTATGCTAGTGAAGGTTGGAGTACAGAAAGTATTAATTATGGTGACAACATGTTCGAAGGCTGTAGTAACCTCATTGGTGGTGCAGGCACACGCTATGATGCAGACCATACAGACTACACCTACGCTCACATTGACGGAGGCGCGGCTAATCCAGGCTACTTCACCGACAAGAATGCACCAGCGAATGACAACATCCAATTTGCCGATGCGAAGGTGAAGGAGATCTGCGTAGCCAATTGGGATACTGACCACGATGGAGAACTAAGTTATGATGAGGCCGCAGCAGTGACTAGCCTCGGAAAAGTGTTTTCTAAAAACATAGATATCACCTCGTTCAACGAATTCCAATACTTCACGGGTGTGACAAGTATAGGTCAAGATGAGTTTAGAGAATGTTATGGTCTTAATTCCCTTATTTTACCAAACTCTATTCAAACAATAGAAAGGGAAGCATTCTGGAATTGTCGTATTTCAGAAATCACAATTCCAGCCAGTGTCACAACTATTCACTATGCGGCTCTATACTCGTGTTTTAAGAACATTTACGTAGATCCAGACAACAAGAACTACTGTTCTATCGACGGTGTTTTGTTCAACAAAGATGTTACAACTATTGTCTGTTATCCAGTTCTCAGAAATGAAGAATCCTATACAATTCCCAATACCGTTACAATTATCGGAGGGTGTTCTTTCTACGGTTCCTCTCTTAAAACTGTTGTCATTCCAAATGGTGTAACAATCTTCGAAAATGGCGCTTTCAGGTATTGCAGAAGTCTGGAAAACATCATCATTCCTGAATCCGTTGAAGTAATTGAGACGGAGAACTTCCAGTATTGTAGTAGTTTAACCACTATTACAATTCCTAGGAATGTCAATTCAATCGCTTATGATGTGCTGTCATCATGCAGTAAACTACAGGAAATAATTGTAGATTCAGAAAACGAATATTTCTCTTCATCCGATGGCGTTTTATATAGTAAGGATCAAAGCAAACTCATTACATACCCTGCTGGCAAAACGAATACTTCATTTCTAATTCCTGACCAAGTTACCATAATCGACACTTATTCATTCATTGATTGTGAGAATCTCAATGAAGTATCAATTCCAAAAGGTATTACATCATTTGGATGGGCAGTCTTTTCTGGTTGTAAAAATCTAAAATCTGTTATTATTTTCAGGAAAGATCCAATCTCCGTTGGAAAAATCTTTCCAGACGAAACGCTGGAAGAAGGCACACTCTATGTACCATACGGTGCCAAGACTCTATATGAGGATACAGAGAATTGGAAAGATTTCAGGAACATCGTAGAGATGGAGAAAATTGAGGGCGAGGCAGAGCCTTATGCCGTGCTGAGTCGGAACAACACCGTGCTGACGTTCTACTGCGATGACAAGATGGAGGAAAGAGGCGGCATCAGCCTTGATGATGACAGATGGGAAAGCAGAGAGCGAGAACTCTCTTCAAGCATTGTCGCCTTGGTGTTCGACGAGTCGTTCTCCGATTTCGTTGTGAACGAGGTGGAAGATTTCAGCATCGACCTGACCGGTTGGACTTCCCTTGCTGCTGTCAGGGCTGGAAACGTCAGAATCCCTGCTGAGGAGTATGCAAAGGTTGGTAACCCGAACCTGCTGGTCTATGTCGATGAGCCTTCACTCGCTCCGCAGGGCGTGCAGAACGTGGTGGTCAACGGCCTGGCACAGGAGATCATCCTGACGGATGCCACTGAGGGCAATAACAACTGGCACTGTCCGGAGCCGTTCAGAGCCGAGAGGATCACTTACACCCGTAACTTCAGGCAGCAGACCGAGGTCGGCATCAGCCGAGGCTGGGAAAGCATCGCCCTACCCTTCACCGTGCAGACCATCACCCACGAGACGCAGGGCCGCATCATCCCATTCGGTGCACAAGGCACTGGCAAGTACTTCTGGCTGCGAGGCTACTCACCCGAAGGACTTCACAGGGCAACGGTGCTCGAGGCCAACACGCCTTACGTTATCTCCATGCCGAACAACCCGACGGTCTACCCCTCCGAGTACAACCTCAACGGGCGTGTCACCTTCTCGGCTGAGAACACCACCGTGCCTGCCACACCAGAATTTGAGGAGATGCTCATCACTCGCGACAATATCAGGATGGCACCCGTCTTCCAGTTGATACCTCGGAACGAGATGGCCTATGCCATCAACGTCGGTCAGCCCCTTGACCGCTATGCCGAGGGCAGCGTGTTTACACGCGAACTGCGTGAGGTACGTCCCTTCGAGGCCGTGACCTACCATGAGCCCGTCAACGGGGCACGACCCCAAAACATCCGCATAGCCCCACAGTCTGACGATGATATCACGGGCGTCAGGACCATAGAACTCGACGAGACCGAAGGTACCTGGTACTCCATCGACGGTCGCCAGTTGCAGGGTCAGCCCCAGCGAAAGGGTGTCTATCTCCAAAAGGGCAAAAAGATTGTGGTGAAATAACTTGCCGTTATTGCGCAATAACCCAGCCTTATTCATAAATAACCCGTCCTTATTGCAGCATAAGGGCGGGTTATTATATATGCCTTTTTAATTTGCGTAGGCCTTCTCGCCGATGGTCTCTTGGGAACCGATGGTCATCTGACGGAGGTCATAGTAGGAGCCATTGTAGATGTTGAAGTCCACATTGCCCTTGATGCCTAGCAAGCGACCTGCGTCGGTATGCTGCCAGAACTTCCAACGGCCCTTGTACTCCAGAGAGTCCACGTAGTAGTGGGCTATCCAGTAAGGATACTGGTTGAATATGGAATCGCTCAGATAACGCATCTTAAACTTAAAATAGGTGTAGATGATCGGTTTCACCTGATAGTGTTTTTCCACGATGTCGAGCCACTGCAGCACACTGGCCTTGAACTCGTCATCGGTCTGGTTCTTAGGTTTGTGCTCCACATCAAGCACAGGGGGCAAGTCGCCATTCTCCAGTTTCGCCACCTTCAGGAAGTTGTAGGCCTGCTCCTCGGCAGGGGAATGGACGCTGTAGAAGTGGTAGGCACCACGGGTGAAGCCATTCTCACGGGCCTGATAGAAGTTCTCACGGAAATTCTCGTCCGTCTGGGTGGCACCCTCCGTCGCCTTGATCATCACGAAACGGATGGGACATTTGTTGATCATGCCCTCATCCTTCAACTTATCCCAGTCGATACATCCCTGATGATGGGAAATGTCGATACCATGAATCTCATAGCCTTCGGGATAGGACACATCGCCATAGAGGGCACGCCAACGAAAACCGAAGGGGGAGACGAAGAAGTAATAGAAGAACCCGTGTGGATACAGGTACACTTCGGGAAACATTTTTCATGAATCAACTTTCACAAGCCCATGAAGTCCGTTACCCTGCCGTAGGCGACTTCCTTATTGACAGAAAATATCTTTTCGAAGTAGGCGGCAAGGGAAAGACTTTCGATCAGATCAAAGATATCGACAATAGTTTTTGGGCTGTAGATAATACGGAAATAGGCCACAAGAACCGTATACCTTTATGGATGTTCGGTCTGTTGTATTAACAACTCCTGGGCCTTCGGGCAGATATTACCTTTGCTTCATTCGGATAATCTTAACGAGTCATTGGAACCATCCGAACGACTCATTCGAATAATTCCTTATAGGGTAAAGGAATTATCCGAACACGTCGAAGAGATTATCCGAATAGTTGATTAAGACTATCTGAATAAATTTTAATTTAATAATTTAATTAACTAAGCCCCCATAAGGGGGCTAAAAATAATTATTTAATTAAAAATAAAAGACCGCTGCGGAAAAGCCGATGCAAAGATACGGAAGCACAAAAACAAATTGTCCGTTTTTGTCATTTTGCAGAAGCCCCCAAAGAACATAATTACGAAAATATAACGTGTTTAACCTTCATACACATTTAAATGGAGCCTCTATACAAAAGACCTCCCTGTGTTGTTTGCACTCTGATTCCAATTGACAGTCGTAGCAAAAATTACGACCGTCGTAATTTTTATTAGTACCGTTGTAACGATTCATAAGTACCTTCTTAATTTTCAGAAGTACTGCTGTGGTGAAAAAAGCCTGTTTTTCTCATATTTGCACCTACTTGTCATATGCTAAAAACATCCCACCTATCCCGCCTATCCCACACGTAAGATTTTTTACTTTAAGTGCGGGATAGGCGGGATGAGCGGGTTGCTTTTCTCTTTCCCTATAAAATATATCGCACGCGCGCATAAAGCGCGAAATACATGATATCTTAGAAGTGGTTTCGTGGCAATTTCGCATTTTTATGCCTGATTTTTTGGTTGAATCAAAAAAATTCTCTATCTTTGTACCCGACTAAGCCAGTCCTTTCGAGGACAGGGCGGGTCAAAGACATTGATGGATCCAGAGGCCGACGATGCCGTTTGTAGGGCAGGCCGAAGGGAAAAGGCGTTTACGGACGTTATCATTCTGTGATCTCTAACTTCGCAACTTAGATCCGTACACAGAGGTAATGCAACGGTAAGCGTCTGCGTGGGTTGATTATATCCCAACCTAAGTTATACCATATATAAAAGGTATAGCGAGTGGCTGCAATTATAATCACTTGGCGTGGGCTGGCTGCGTTGCTTATCCTTGTACGGGGGCAATGCGAAGGCCTGAGATCAGGGATGGGCGAGAAGTCAGAAACTCCCATGCCTTTTTTGTTTCCACCAACAGATACTATTAACGAGCAGAACCACTATTAATGGCAGCATGAAGAATTGGCTAAAAAAAGTCTTTCACTTAGACCACATCATCGTTGCGTTTCTCACCATCATTCTTATAGAACTGATGGTATTAACCGTTATCAACCTTGATTTCCTAAGTCCTGTCGTCAAAGTCCTCAAAAGTTTCTCTATGACAGACATCTATTTCAAAATCCAGAATAGCGGTGAGCCTACAGACGTATGTAGTAGTATCACACTTGTAGATATAACCGAGTTGACTCATCGTAAAGACATTGCACAGGTCATCAAGGACATCAACGAAATGAAACCATCCGTCCTGGGAATTGACATCATATTCGAAGGTGAGAAATCGGACCCGGAAGGTGACGATCTGTTGGCAGAAGCCTGCCTACAGGGGAACCCGTCGAAAACCGTACTGGCCTATAAACTTACAAACTATGATGAGACCAGGCAGGCATATCAGAAAGACCTCCATTCCTATTTCTCATCGGGCGACAGCATAAGGGAGGGGTTCGTCAACTTGATAGACAATCCAGAAAAAAACGTCAGGAGATATGCCAACACCCTTCCCTATCAGGATACACAAGTGCCATCTTTCCCGGCTCTGATATCACAGATAGTTACCAAGAAGACTATCGGCGATGAAAAAATGCACACCATTAACTACAAGCCAGTCGTATTTCCCGTCATCAAATACAACGAATTGGAAAACTATAAGGAATACATCACAGACCATATTGTACTATTAGGAACGACACAAGAGGAAAGAGACAAGTTCTATACTCCCATCGGTCAGAAATCCGGTATGGAGATATTAGCCTATACCATTCTCTCCATGACTGAGAGTACCCCTGTCAAGCATGCCGGCCCCTGGGTTATTATCCTATGGGCACTCATTGCAGGATACCTGACCAACCTGATAGACTATTTCCTGACCAAGCGGGTTCAGGGACGCCAGTCAACAATGATGGTCTTTGTTACTCAAAGTGAGTTGTATGACAAGGTTATATCCTTTCTTGTCATGGTACTCATAACATGGGTATCATTTGTCCTATATGTAAAATGCAGTTACTTTGTTGATACTGTCCTGCCTCTGGCCACCATTGTACTCATTGAGGAAGGCAGGTTGCTGTATGTCGGTATATTGTCTGTATTGAAAAAGAAGATGAAAGGGAATCTTGTAAGTAAGTCCATCTATGCCGATGAAATAGAATAAATATTACAAATTATAAAAAGCCATATCATTATGAAGAGACTGTTCACATTTTTAATAATAATCATGTCCTCACTGGCATGTTCAGCACAGGAAGAGGGACAAAACCTCATTGTCTATGATGTTGGCGGCAATGTCACGAACATTAGGAAGAGACAGCCCGTTGAGAAGAGGCAACAACTCTCACTCAAGGACCAGATCAGTATTCCCGCAGATGGATTCATCAAATTACTGGATAAGGACAAACAGAGGATGTTCACTCTCAAGGATAAATGCAAAGGGAGTGTTTCCGCACTGATAGCAAGTCAGAAAAATGCAGAAAGGAGTCTGACCAAACAGTATTTCGCATATATTCTAAGGTCAATGACAAGAAAAGACATTGAGTCTCCCTACAATTCCGGACTCACCACAGCGTCTTTCCGCAATGACGCAGATTCCCTGTTATGCGATATTGACTCATTGCAGACTGTGGTTGACTCCCTGAACAATGTCATAACGACACTTACCACCGACTCCACAAATAGGAAATGAGCCTCCGTATTGTATTCCTCTGCTGGGCGATGCTTCTGTGTCCTTTTTCAGGATTTGCACAGAATAAGGATTTGGATGTCCTCTCTGACGCAGCCGCCAAGGCCGTCAAGAGAGGAGATTATAACACAGCCGAGACCCTTTATCGCAACTATGTCACCTTGTTCCGTCAACAGGGACGGCAAAGGAACTACCAATATTCTGAGATTCTTGCCTATCTGGCACGACGCGCCATGCAGACTGGGAAAACAGACCAGGCCATCAAGTTGCAAGAAGAAGTTATCGAGGTTAAGGCATCTGCCCCAGACTGCAATTTCGCACAATGGGCCAGTGCCATAAGCGATTTGGCATCCTTCTATTCGGCAAAAGGCGATTACACCCAAGCCATAGAAACGGGTCAGAAAGCGTTGGATATGCTTGGAAAGAAATTGGGAGAAAAACATCATTCCTACAATATCGCATTGGCAAACCTGGCGGCATACTACGCTGCACGAGGCAGACAGGGTGACTATGAGACTGCCGTGTCACTTGGGGAAACTGCCGTGAAGAACCTTAAGAAAGGTACACCAGAGTATGCCAGCACGCTTAATGCTTTGGTCGTCTATTATTCCCAGACTGGTGATTATGACAATGCCAAGAGGATATCTGAAATAGTCCCGAAAAAAGTACAAAAGCAATTGAAAACCGACGGAATACACTATGCCACCGTCCTCAACAACCAGTCCGTTCAATTGGCAAATGCAGGAAACTACGACGAGGCCATAGAGTTTGCCCTGCGAGCCAAAGAGTGCTTTGAACAAGCAGAAGGGGCACAAACACAGGCTTATGCCAAGTTGCTTAACAATATGGCAATCTTTTATTCTCACCAACATGACTATAAGGTAGCCACAGAACTCTTAGAGGCGGCACTTCCCATCTTCGAGCGGACTGTCAACAAACAGCATCCCGACTATCTGCGCTGCCTAAGTGATCTTTCTGCCATCTATATGGCAGGCGGAAATCTGGACAAGGCCGATGAACTGGCTAACGAATCCGACAACATCCACGAATTAATAAAAGATGAGGACAACACAAAATATGCCATGGCTCTCTCAAAGCAGGCTGACATCTTTGCCTCAAACGGCAACTACCAGAGAGCCATAGAAAACGAACAAAAGGCATTTGACATCTTCCAAAAAAGGAATGACACGAACAACATGGTTATGTCATTGTGCAACCTGGCTACCTACTGGGCTGATGACGGCAAACTTGACAAGGCATACGAAACGGCCCAACGCTCTCTTGACATCTTCCAGAACGACAAAGAGGGAAACATCTATTATGCACAGGCACTGAACAATGCAGCCCTTCTCTATTATCAAAATGAAAAATACCAGACCGCAACCCAGTATGGCATAGAGGCACAGCAGATATACGAGCATATCGGTGATACCGCAAACATCATCTACGCCCGCATATTGGCAAACAATGCGATGTTCTCATTTGCCAATCACAATAAAGACTCTGCAAAAATCGGCTCAGCCATAGAGATGGCCCAAAAGGCATTGGACATTCAAGTTGGGATGCTTGGTAGTGAACACCCAGACTTAGTTCCACTGCTGTATAATTTGGCGATTTATCACATCAAGGCAAATAACACAAAAGAGGCTGGACAGAAATACATGCAGGCTCTTTCACTACAATCACAGGATGTCCGCACCAACTTCCTGCATCTGACCTCACAAGAACGTGAGAGATATTGGAACCAGAAAAACTACATATTCAAGAACGCGCCAATGATAGCATATCAGGACACGCTGGATCTAAGAATGGCGACAATGGCCTATAATGCACTGCTTTTCCGAAAGGGCATCCTGCTAAATTCTGACATAGATTTCCGCAGCATTATCAAGGCCTCTGGTAATCATGACTTGTACCAAAGATACAACAAACTGGATGAACTGCAAAAGCAGTTGTCAAACTATTACAAACAACCGTCACATATAAGGGGACTTTCAAAACAAACCAAGAACGAGATTTATGAACTTGAACGTACTTTGGTCCGCGACTGCAAGGAATACGGTAATTTTACAAAAGATTTAGATATTAATGTAGATGATGTCAGGCGGGCACTACAAGAGGATGAAGCCGCCATAGAGTTTGCCGATATCTATATAGAAGGACGGGGTAATACATACCTTGCCTTTCTAATAAGAAAAGGTCTGACACACCCCAAACTGATTCGGCTTTTCAGTGATGATGAACTTCATAATCTGAAATATGGAGCAACAGACTTTTTTAAGGCTATGCAAACACGATCAGGGATTGATTCCATTTATTCTGATATTCGTTTGGGACAGATGTTGTGGGAACCGCTTATAAACGAATTGGATAGTAGTATAAACAAACTCTATTTCTCACCAACATCCTTATTCTATCAGTTAGGTATCGAGTATCTGCCTTGCGATACAGATACAACGCATATTAATGACAAATTTGACATCTATCGGGTTTCTTCAACGAAGATACTGACAAAGCGAAGCCTCAAATCCCCCGCAATCCATTCCGCAGCAGTGTATGGAGGATTATACTATGACATGAGCCTGAGTCAGTTGCAAGAGCAGCAACATCTTCAGGCAAATAGAGATAACTTATTGGCAGAGACAGGAAATACAGACAGAAGCAGGGCCATTGACTCCCTTTCACTTCGTGGAAGTATGGGGTATCTTCCTGGTACGCTCCATGAAGCGGATAGCGTCGGCGAACAACTTATGCAGAAAGGCATTCCTACAAAAATGATGATTGGATATGAGGGCACAGAGGAATCATTCAAGGCTCTCGACGGACAAGACCTATCCATCATACACATCGCCACTCATGGTTTCTATATCCCAGAAAAGGATGTGAGAAGACATAACAGACGGTTGGCATTTTTGGACGAACAGGCAGAGAATATGGGCAACCCACTATATTATTCAGGCTTACTGCTCTCTGGAGCAAACTACGTGTTAAAGGGAGGAAAACTGCCAGAAGGTTTGGAGGACGGAATCCTGACCGCCAATGAGATAGCACAAATAGACCTCAATAAGACTGATATGGTAGTTTTGTCCGCATGCCAGACAGGAGTCGGGGAAATCCGTGAAGATGGAGTGTTTGGCATTCAAAGGGGGTTCAAGAAGGCTGGTGTTCGCTCTTTACTGATGAGTTTATGGAACGTAGATGACAATGCGACAGTTATGATGATGACACGATTCTATCAAAACCTGATGAATGGCGATTCCAAGTATGAGGCATTAAAAAAAGCGCAGAAGGAAATGCGACAAAACGGATTCAGTACTTTTTACTGTGCTTCATTTATCTTACTTGACGGAATTTGACTATAATAAACATTTAAATATTACAGCATTATGAACAGAAAACAATTCATCATTACTGCCATCGCTGCATTCTTCGTAGTAAGTATGGCTACGGCACAAGAGGACACGCGTGATGTCCTGAAATCGTATTCATTCATAGAAGCACAAGGCGGCTTGCAGTTAACGGCCACCGATGCTCCTATGAGCAAGTTGTTCACTCCGACCGCTGCCATCAGTTTCGGACATTATGTCTTTCCGTCTATGGGTTTCAGATTACACTTGAATGGCCCTCAGGCGAAAAGCGGCTTTTCCGATACGGAGCAGTACTACAAGTGGAAATACATTACAACCTCGGCAGACCTTCTCGTCAATCTGACAAATCTGTTTGGCGAGTATCCCCAACATCTGCTAAACGTCATCTTAGTGGGTGGTGTCGGCCTGAACTATGCATGGGATAACAAAGAACTGAAAGAATTGAATATACCCGTGGGCAAGACACCATTTGTATGGGAAGATAATCGTCTAAGTCACAATTTCCGTGCTGGTCTCCGTTTGGAAACAGATGTAACCAAGTCGATGGGGCTTTCCCTTGAAATAGCCGCCAATAACCTTAGTGACCGTTTCAACTCAAAGACCAACAATGCAAATGACTGGATGTTTACGGCAATGGTTGGCATCAGTTACCGCTTTGGCAAGCGTTTCATGAAGACAACACCCATCCTCGTACCTGTCGTGCAAGATGCTATGGAAGCCTTTACAGCAAGCATGGCACCTGCGACATTTGCCATAGAGGAGGAGAAGCAGGAACCCCAGCCAAAGCCAGAGCCTAAACTTGTTGTGAAAAAAGAAACATTGCACGAGGCTATTTTCTACGCCATCTGTATGAGTGACCCCACAGAAGGAGGAAAAGGACAGTTGCAGAAAGTAGCACAATTCATGGGAAAGCACAAGAATGCCAAAATCCAAATTGTGGGATATGCTGACAAGGGTACAGGCAATCCGCAGATCAACGTGAAATATGCAGAACAGCGTGCCATAGGGTGTAAAGATGCCTTAGTCAAACTATATGGTTGTAACCCTGAGAATATTCTGACAGACTCCAAAGGAGACACTGTTCAGCCCTTCGACGAGAATGAGAAAAACCGCTGTGTCATCATCGACTCGGAAGCCATATATACCGTTGAAGAATAAAGTTAATACAAATATTATATCTTTATGAAACAAAGAACAATTATCACAACAATCTTGATGGCTTTGGCGGTTAGTGTCACGGCCCAGAAAGAGAAACAACTAGAGACTTATCATTTGTTTGAATTACAAGGGGGTGTGCAGATGACTGCTAATGGAAATATGTTGAAACTCATTTCTCCCACGGCAGCGCTTTCATACGGCTATATGTCCCATTCTGGAGGTCTCCGCCTGCATATCAACGGATGGCAGGCGAAAAATTCTTCTGACTATAAATATAAGTACGTCGATGTCAATGCCGACCTTTTGCTGAATGTCAGTTACCTCTTTTCCCGCAATGCCAATCGTCAACTGAATCTTTTTTTTGTTTGTGGATTTGGGGTTGCTTCTGTCTACGACCGCGAATATATTTCGATAAATTCATACGATTTATCAGACAATCTGCGTGGCGGTTTACGTTTGGAAACCAATATTACTAAACCCATAGGTTTTTCTTTCGAAGTCAGTGCCAATAGTATGGGCGACCGCAATAATGGCCTTGGCAGCGACTGGGGATTCCTTGCTATGTTAGGTGTCAACTATCGATTTGGAAAACGTTTTGCGAAGCCAACTCCCATCCTCGTACCAGTTGTACAAGATGCCATAGAGGTCAATACGGCTAGCATGGCACCAGCGACATTCGCCATAGAGGAGGATAAGCCGGAACCTCAGCCAAAGCCAGAGCCTAAACTTGTTGTGAAAAAAGAAACATTGCACGAGACTATTTTCTACGCCATCTGCATGAGTGACCCCACAGAAGGAGGAAAGGGGCAATTGCAGAAAGTAGCCCAATTCATGGGAAAGCACAAGGATGCCAAAATCCAAATTGTGGGATATGCTGACAAGGGTACGGGCAATCCACAGATTAATATGAAATATGCAGAACAGCGTGCCATAGGGTGTAAAGATGCCTTAATCAAATTATATGGTTGTAACCCTGAGACTATCCTGACAGACTCCAAAGGTGACACTGTTCAGCCCTTCGACGAGAATGAGAAAAACCGCTGTGTCATCATCGATTCGGAAGCCCAATACACAGTTCGAGAATAATCAATGTTAGACATAATGGGAAATCAATTGGCGTAGGCCGCAGTAGGAACCATCATAGATATGCATCTCTACCATAATGTCATGATGAGTGAGGCGAAATAAAAAAACGCGATTTATTTTGTATTTCGCGCGATTTGTACTATCTTTGCACACAGAAAGATATAATAAGGTATAAATTCATGGCAGCAAAGAGAAAATACCCCGTAGGCATCCAGAGTTTCGAGAGCATCCGTAGGGATGGATACTTGTACATCGACAAGACTCCGCTCATCTACAAAATGATAACCGAGGGCAAGCCCTACTTCCTGAGCAGGCCCCGCCGCTTCGGCAAGTCGCTTCTCGTCTCAACACTGGCCGCCATCTTTGAGGGACGCCGCGAACTATTCGAGGCGTTCACCACTGAACAGGGCATTGAGCAGCCACAACTCTATATCGCAACGACAGACTGGAAATGGGAGAAATACCCGGTGATAAGGTTTGACTTCAGTGCCGGCGACTTCTCAACCATTGAACAGTTAGACACACTGATTGATGAGACGCTGAAAGGTTACGAGAAGCAGTACAGCATTGTGCCTGAGGTGAAAGATGCCAACATCCGCATGGTGAACCTGATGCGCACACTGCACAAGCAGACAGGCAAACGCGTGGTGGTACTCGTCGATGAATACGACAACTTCATCCTACACTCCCTGGGCGACAAGGAGAAGGTGAAACAGGCACGCCAGCGGTTCCAGAACGTATTTGGCCCGCTGAAGGCCGAGGACGACCACTTGCAGTTCGCCTTCATCACCGGCATCTCGAAGTTCTCGCAGATGGGCATCTTCTCGAAACTCAACAACCTGAACAACATCTCCATGCTCAATGATTACGAGCAGATATGCGGTATCAGCGAGGAGGAACTGGCTACACAGATGCGTACTGACATTGAACTACTGGGTGAGACCAGCGGTCTGAACTATAACGAGCAGATGGCTGAATTGAAACGAATGTACGACGGCTATCACTTTAGTTCGAAACAGACTGACATGTACAATCCCTTTAGTCTGGTCAATGCACTCAGTTCAAAACAAGTCGGCAGTTACTGGTTTGACCGCGGCACGAGCAGTGCCCTATTCGAGATGCTGGCGCAGATGCCACGGCTCGACATGGCCGCGTTAGAGGGACATGAGTGTTTAGCGTCAGCCTTCGACCTGCCGTTAGAGAACTTCGACGAGCCACTGCCCGTGTTATATCAGAGCGGCTACCTGACCATCAAAGACTATGACCGCGAATTTGAGATTTACACGTTAGGATTCCCCAATCAGGAGGTGCGCCGCGGTTTTGCAGAGTGCCTCTACCGCCACGTGTCTGCAGTAGGAGGTTCCGACGAGAACAAAAGCGACTTGCTTCTGGCTTACAGGCAGTTCAGTCGTTCGGCCAACCTCGATGAATTCATCGAAGCCATCAAGACGTTCTACGCCGGCATACCCTACCAGTGGGAGAATGATAATAAGAACGAACACTACTACCACGCCCTACTCTACACACTGCTCGTGGCCTTTGGTGCCGACGTGCGGGCCGAGGAGCCGAGTGCCAAGGGTCGCAGCGACATCACACTGAAAATGCCTCACGGGATTTACATCATGGAAATAAAGTACGATGACACCGTGGAGGCCGCCCTTAATCAAATCGACCGCAAAGGCTACGCCGACAAGTACCGGCTCGATGGCCGCCCTGTTACCAAAGTGGGTGTTGCATTCTCCAGTAAGGAGCGCAACATTACTGACTGGAAGGCCAGAACATAGAAAGTCAACAATATTTTCGCAACTAATTCGCGTAGGCCTTCTCACCGATGGTCTCTTGGGAACCGATGGTCATCTGACGGAGGTCATAATAGGAGCCATTGTAGATGTTGAAGTCCACATTGCCCTTGATGCCTGGCAGACGACCTGCGTCAGTATGCTGCCAGAACTTCCAACGGCCCTTGTACTCCAGAGAGTCCACGTAGTAGTGGGCTATCCAGTAAGGATACTGGTTGAAGATGGAATCACTCAAATAGCGTGTCTTGAATTTAAAATAGGTGTAGATAATCGGTTTCACCTGATAGTGTTTTTCCACGATGTCGAGCCATTGCAACACACTGGCCTTGAACTCGTCATCGGTCTGATTCTTAGGTTTGTGCTCCACATCGAGCACAGGAGGCAGGTCGCCATTCTCCAGTTTCGCCACTTTCAAGAAGTTATAGGCCTGCTCCTCGGCTGGTGAATGGACACTGTAAAAATGATAGGCGCCACGGGTAAAGCCATTCTCGCGGGCCTGATAGAAATTCTCGCGGAAATTCTCGTCGGTCTGGGTGGCACCTTCCGTCGCCTTGATCATCACGAAACGGATGGGACACTTGTTGATCATGCCCTCGTCCTTTAGTTTGTCCCAGTCGATACGTCCCTGATGGTGGGAGATGTCGATACCGTGGATCTCATAGCCTTCAGGATAGGACACATCGCCATAGAGGGCACGCCAACGGAAACCGAAGGGTGAGACGAAGAAATAGTAGAAGAACCAAACATAGCCTGCCACGATGGCTGCACCACCGATCCACCATCCCCAGGAAGGGATCTTCTGTAAAAAGCGCACGACGATATTTGGCTTACGATGGCCCCGAGGTCCATGGTAAGTGTGGGTTGTTCCGATGCCCTTACGGCGAACGACGCGCTTTTTCAAATTAAGAAAATTAAATTAGTAATTAGTAATTAGAAATTAGTAATTATGATTACCGCGCAAGCCTATCATAAGCATTGTAGAAACACTTTCCCACCCGCGAAGTAATCACAATTACTAATTATCCATTACTCATTACTCATTATTTTGCCTGCTCAAGGGCAAGTGTCTTCGTGGGCTGGTCACAGACCTCTGTGGGTCCCCAGTACTGGATAGGACCAGGATAGACGTAGCAAGTCTTGCGGGCCCACTCGTCACGATGAGCGGCAAACTCCTTGAAGGGAGCACCGTCGAGTTCCACGAGAGCCTTGCGGATCACAGGCTTCATCTCACCGGCACGCTTCTCCATGTTCATCATCATCGTGATGGGCACACCACCGGCAATCCACTGGTCGGCAGGAGCCGTGGTATTCTTCACAATGGCCATATAGCCAGTCTTGCCGTTGGCAATCAACTGGGCGGCAGAAGTACCGAGGGCATAGCAGTAGTCAGCGTCGAAGTTAGAAGGCGCAGCGCAGCGTCCCTCGTAACCGAAGAAGTGGTGCTGAGTACCGAACTTACCCACATACTTGCCTTCCTTCTTCATCCTCTCCAGTTTCTGGGCGACCATCGTGGAGAGCAGTTTCTCGGTCTCGATGAGAGATACCTGTACATTTCCGTGAGGATCACGATCGAGGGCCAACTGACGAGCCACACCTACAGGCAGGCTGTTGAACACGGCGAGGTTCTCGGCTGTGAGGTGACTCTTGGCGAAGTCCACCTGCTCGTCACGGCTGATCTCCTTAGCCTCGGGCAGGGCGAGCACATCGTTGAGTTGGGCAATCAGTTTCTTGATGGCTGGGATGAACTCGATGACACCCTCGGGGATGATGACAGTACCGAAGTTGTTACCATCAGCAGCACGAACGGCCACTGCGTTGGCGATATAGTCCACAATATCGTCGAGGCTCATGGCCTTGGCCTCCACCTCCTCAGACACAAGGCAGATGTTCGGCTGGGTCTGCAGGGCGCACTCCAGGGCGATGTGAGAAGCCGAGCGGCCCATCACCTTGATGAAGTGCCAGTACTTGCGGGCAGAGTTACAGTCGCGCTCGATGTTTCCGATGAGTTCTGAATAAGTCTTGCAGGCAGTATCGAAACCGAAGGAGGTCTCAATCTGATCGTTCTTCAGGTCGCCATCGATGGTCTTCGGGCAACCAATCACCTGTACGCCGTAGTTCTTGGCTGCATAGTACTCGGCCAGCACACAAGCGTTGGTATTGGAGTCGTCACCGCCGATAATGACGATGGCCTTGATGTCGAGTTCACGAATAATCTCGAGACCCTTCTCAAACTGCTCCACCTTCTCGAGTTTCGTACGACCAGAACCGATCATGTCGAAACCGCCGGTGTTACGATACTCGTCGATAATCTCAGGCGTGAGTTCCATGTAGTTGTGGTCTACCAGACCGCCAGGACCAAGGATGAAACCGAAGAGACGGTTCTCGGGATTCAGTTTCTTGATCTGGTCGAAAAGACCGGTGATCACATTGTGACCGCCAGGAGCCTGACCGCCAGAGAGGATGATACCTACGTTCATCTTCTTCGTGTTGGCCTCGGTAGCAGGCTCAAACTCTACGATAGGCATACCGTAGGTGTTGGGGAACAACTTCTTGATTTCTTCCTGGTCGCCTACACTCTGGGTGGGCTGGCCTTCCTTGATTTTTACTGCACCCTGAAGAGCCTTCGGCAACTTGGGCTGATAAGCGGCTCTCGCAATCTGCAATGCACTTTTTTCCATAATCTGTTTTTCTTTAAATGTGTGACACTTATTTGTAATTTGCCCGCAAAATTAGTCATTTTCTGCCAAAAATAAGACAAAAAACATACTAAAATCACCTTTTTAATATTTTTTTGTGATGCAATCCTTTGAATTTCAAAGAATATTTTCTATCTTTGCTTACTCAATATAGCAAATCATTCAGATTCAAATTAACCAAATATTAAAAAGGAGGAACAATTTTATGGCAAACAAGAGGTCGCTGAAAAAGGCTATTCATCTGATCTGTGAAGATCTCTTCGCTGAGGCAATTGCATTATCACTCTATGGTGCAGAAGCACAGCAGCAGAGTGCGAACGCCCTGCTCTTCTCCATCGTGAAGTTGGAGGACGAGTATGTGTGTCGCATCTCCCACCCCGAACCTGGCATGAAGGCCAGCGACTATTTCAAGGATCTACGGGAGAAATTCAGTGCACAAGTCAACGACATCATTGACCAAATGAACGGATAAAGATGGTCAAGGCATTCTGTAAATGGCTCTTGTATAAGAAATGGGGATGGACGCTGAACATCACGGAGGCCCATCCCGATAAATACATTATCTGTCTCGCACCTCACACCAGCAACTGGGACTTCATCCTCGGACTCTTATACAGCAGGGCTGAGGGGATGGAGTGTAACTTTATGATGAAGAAGGAATGGTTCTTCTGGCCCTTGGGTCCGATATTCCGGAAATTAGGCGGCATCCCCGTATACCGGCAGAAGAAGTGCAGTATGACTGATGCCATAGCCGAAAGCGCCAAGGCCGAGAAGACCTACCACCTCTGCATCACGCCAGAGGGAACCCGTAGTCCGAACCCCGACTGGAAGAAAGGCTTTTATTTCATAGCCCTCAAGGCAGGACTCCCCATCCTGCTCTATGGCATTGACTATGAGAAGCGCCTCATTCAGTGTACCAAGACCATTATCCCATCTGGGGACTTAGAAAACGATATGCGTAACATTAAACTCTACTTCAAGGACTTCCGAGGGAAGATCCCGAATAACTTTACGATAGGAGATGTATAAGGTGAAGAAACAGAATCGTTGCCCGATGTGGTGGGTGAAGATGTTGCTGATCCTCTTCACGATTCATCTGTCACCCCTCGCCTATTCCACCTCGCC
>Ga0247610_10002757_pt1 | contig 19899 bp, 15 predicted proteins | sample 174DNAGHGhighgp2_FD_193483 | JGI IMG/M metagenome (GOLD analysis project Ga0247610, IMG submission 193483) | Sheep rumen microbial communities from Palmerston North, Manawatu-Wanganui, New Zealand - 1742 DNA GHGhigh gp2 | ecosystem: Host-associated > Mammals > Digestive system > Stomach > Rumen...
AATCTAAGTGACTTCTATTATCAATTCTTATAAAGGTGTTAGACGATGGTCCTATAAATTGTTCGTTTTTAAGTTCTAACGTCATGATTCCTTTTGACTTATCGAAACTCATGATGGCCCAGCAACAGAAATGTTTTTCGTTAAGGTATTCATTATAATAACACCCTTTAGTACTGACACCAACCTTTTTAAAATCGAATTTAGTCGGTATCGTGTTGGACAAGTAGAATGGCTTTCGGTACGTTGAGCCACGTTCATCGTGTACGACTATTGCATCTTTAGTGAATACAAGATCCGAAGCATAATCCAGACTTGAATGGCTCTCATAATCTTCAGAAGTTACCCACTTTGTGCCTACCAGTTCTGATCTTGATATTGTAACCTGTGCGGCAGTATTAGAATATACTAATATAACACAGAAAAATGATAATATCTTTTTCATTTGTTTGATATGTTTATTATTCCTAGAGATTACTTATAAATCTTTTAATAAGGCTTCATCGAAGGGATGATCCAAGTGACTGACCATATAGTCGAAGGCTCGGAAATGGTCTGCCATCTCTGTGCATTCGAACAAAGAGCGACCCACAGGAATCATTGCCATTCCTTGTTCGCGAAGGATTCTCGTATCATCGACAGTAAACGAGTTGCCCTCAATGGCACAGGATACTCCTTTCGGATGCGCTCGTATTCCTTTATTTCCTTCTCAAACATCGTGGCAAAGATAGGGATTATTTTCGAAACAAACAAGAAAACGGCCAGAAATCTTTAGAACATTGTGGGTAATGAGGACGTTGTGAAAACGTTGGCAATACAAAACTTTTTTCCATTTTTCTTGCCGGTATCGGCAAAAATGTGTATATTTGCAGCAGAATTCGGCTCATAAACTTGCCGATAGATGAAAGATGGAGTATATTTCTGTAATAGAATTCGCCAATAAATACGGTATTTCAGAGCGAACAGCACGCAATTATTGTGCAAACGGGAAGATTGAAGGGGCATTCCTGACAGGTAAGACCTGGAATATTCCTGCAGAAGCTGTGTTACCTAAACGCAAAGCCTCGAAGGTTCGTGTGTTTCCTTTGCTCGCAACACTCAGGGAACAGAAGGAAATAAAACTTAAGGGCAGCATTTATCATCGTACTCAGATAGATTTGACCTACAATTCCAACCATATTGAAGGTAGTCGACTGACGCACGATCAGACACGTTATATCTTTGAAACAAACACCATCGGCATCACTGATGAGACTATAAATGTGGATGATATCGTTGAGACTGTAAATCATTTCCGTTGTATTGACTATATCATCGACCACGCAGAAGACAAACTATCAGAGAGCATTATCAAACAACTACACCTGATTCTGAAGACAGGAACCTCAGATAGTAAGAAGGATTGGTTTGCTGTTGGTGACTATAAACGTCTGCCAAATGAAGTCGGAGGTATGGATACTTGTCCTCCAAACGAAGTTCACACACGGATAAAAACTCTGCTCTCAGAATACAACGCCATTAAGCGCAAGTCCCTCGAAGACATTCTTGATTTCCATGTCCGCTTCGAGCAAATTCATCCTTTCCAAGATGGCAACGGGCGCGTTGGTCGCCTCATCATGTTCAAGGAATGCCTCGCTAATAACATCGTCCCCTTTATCATCACAGATGATTTGAAAATGTTCTATTACAGAGGTCTCCACGAATGGGGTCATATCAACGGCTACTTAACTGATACTTGCCTCACAGCCCAAGATCAGTATAAAGCAATCTTAGCCCATTTGGACATCATATTCGGATGACTCGTTCAAATAATCAGAATGAAGCAAAGGAATTATCCGAACGACCCAAAGAAGCCTGCAAAGGACTCTTGGATGAACTGACAAAAACATGACCCAACATAATACATGGGGTCAGGACTATTGTGTAATTACACGTTGTTCCTGACCCCATGTGTAATGGTTCACTTCAATCCCTGTCCCCTCTATGTGAACCATATTCAGTAACCATCGAATTATTTTTGTTTTTCTTACTTTTTTGTTTTTTGTGTTGTTATTTCAGAAACATTTCGTATCTTTGCACACGCTAACTCACGCTGAGTCGCTGCTCAATAGAGGGTAACGGGTTGGCAATAGGGAGCACTACATATTGGAATGCGTCGCTGACGCTTTGTTTTTGACTACCTTGAACCTAGGAAATTCAAACGTACAGATCAAAGACATTGTAGAAGATGATGCTGCGGGTAGGTATATACCGTCCCGTGAGCGTGCAGAGGGCTAACCATGTCCTCACGCACGCTTTAGGGGTGTTCAAATATACCAACGGCGTGGGTATCACTCTGTCATGTTCTTCTGTACAGGTTTTCCTAGGACCTAAGGTGGTGAACAGGCAGAAGCCAGATACCCCGCTTTTCTTTTGTAGTTACGGTAATACATATCAACCAGTCCGATTTTGGGTGTTTGTCGGACTACATCAGTGAATGAAAATGTCAAGTACAAATAAGCCAGTTTTTTATCATAACCCTCTTTCAAAAAAGTTTGTGCGTGATTCAAATATTGAGTTATTGCGTATTGTTGCAATGTTTTTGGTTTTGATAGACCATAGTGGCTATATGTCAATTGATCCTCCGACCAATGAAGAAGTGTTTACTGCTCCAATGTTATCAATGGTCAGATATTTTAGCCAGTCGTTTTCGTCCATCTGTGTAAATGTGTTTGTCTTAATATCGGGTTGGTTTGGCATTAAGGCAAGAATTACACGTATAACAGATTTTTTATTTCAGATTTACTTCATTTGTTTTGTAACTTTTTTTGTTTTGTTGACAATAGGCATAACATCTCCGATGTCAATAAGCGAATGGATTGATTTTCTTGTATTGGGAGACTTGTGGTTCGTGAATGCTTATTTAATACTATATCTTTTTGCACCAATGATAAACATATTTGTCGATAGTTTGAAAAAGAAACAGTTCCTATTATTCCTATTAACATTTCTGGGTATACAGTTTCTGCATGGCTTTGTTATCCAGACTGGATGGTTTGACAAAGGTATGTCTCCATTGACATTAATATGCATATATATGATAGGACGTTATATGCGTTTGTACTCTAATCGCTTCACAACTTTGAACAGGTGGATAGATATACTTATCTACTTTCTTGTTTCATCATTAGAGTCAGTTCTTACATTTATAAGTGTTAGACATGGTGCCAAGGGTTATCGGTTCTTCTCGTATGCCTCACCAACAGTAATTATCGCTTCAGTATATTTCTTCTTGTTCTTTACAAAGAATTCTTTCAAAAGCCGAATTGTCAATTGGATTGCTGCTTCTGCATTTGCTGTCTATGTGCTAAATTGTGAAGGTCATTTTTGGCATTATTATCTTTCTACAAATCATTCATGGTGGAAAAATGGGAGTTCCTCTGAATATATCATTAAGACGTTCATGTTTGATGTTATAGTCTTTATTATTGCCATTATTCTAGATAAAATCAGGATTGTTGTTTGGTCTCAGGTAAAGCGTTTAATACCTAAAAGTAATACTTTGCATATTTATTTTTAAGAATTCCCTAACACAGGGAATTTGTTTTTTCTTACAGACAAATAAGCACATTGTTCATGGAACTATGTGTAATACTTAAGATGACCATTTTCCCCAATTAGGGAGAATGATTTGGGCGGATAAAGGCATGGAATCGTTTATTGGAAAATAGGATTCTCAGCGATGACTTGCTTGGCTGGGATGCGTTTGATGTTGCCTTCCTTGTCGCATACGACAACGGACTCATCATGAAGGGCCTTTTCCTGAAGTTTCGTGGTCTCCAAAGACGGTATCGCCAGCAGCCATATCCTCAGTAGTGTATTCGCCAGCGATGGCATCAGAAGCACGATAACTGATAGTGTGTTCAGTCACTAGGCGATTGACCTCTTTTAATAAGGCTATCTTCTGTTGATACTCCTTTCGGATGCGCTCGTATTCCTTTATTTCCTTCTCAAACATCGTGGCAAAGATAGGGATTATTTTCGAAACAAACAAGAAAACGGCCAGAAATCTTTAGATCAGTATAAAGCAATCTTAGCCCATTTGGGCATCAAATAGGTAAAAAAACCCTCTATATCATTCAGATAGTCTCAACACCTCATTCGAATAATCCCTTCGACTTGTTCGGATAATCCCTATGGGGGTATAGGGATTATTCGGATGACTCGTTCCGATAATTTGAATGAAGCAAAGGGATAATCCGAATGACTCAAAGAAGACTATCGTATGAATTTATGTTGAATTCGGCCTTTTAGGGGAATGAATTGCGGAATTATTTGGTGGTTTGAGGGAAAATAACTATCTTTGCATCGCAATGGAAGCAAAACGAATACTCAAGTTTCTCCGTGAAATAATGGCCAACAATAATCGGGCTTGGTTTCAGGAGCATAAGGCAGAATATGATGCCGTTCGTCAGGAGTTCGAACGAGGTGTGGCTCAGGCTCTGGGACGCATCAGTAGTTTTGATGAGGAGATCGTGCATCTGACGGTGAAGGACTGCACCTACCGTTTCTATCGTGATACACGTTTCTCAGCAGACAAATCACCTTATAAGAACCATCTTGGCGCCTACATCGACGCCAAAGGCAAGAAAGCGCTTCGAGGTGGCTATTATCTGCATTTGGAGCCGGAACATTGTCTGTTGGCTGTGGGCAATTATTGGTTGCCGACAAACATCCTGACTTCTTGTCGTAACAAGATCATGACAGAAACAGACGAGTGGCTGCGATGTGTCGAGAACAAGCAGTTTCTGAAATATTTCGGCAGCGCAGTCTCAAGTTCCTTCCAAGAACCCACGAACATCTCGAGTTGGGATCAGCCACAGGGTTTCGGCTTGGAGAAACTCAAGACCTGTCCTTCTGGTTTTCCTAAGGATTGGGAGTATGTCAGGTATCTGCGACTGAAGGACTATTGTGCCTGGCATGCTGTCGATGAGGATTTCTTTGAGGGCGATGGCTGGCTCGACGAAATGGAGAAGATGTATCGTGCAGCCAAGCCGATGATGGACTTTATGAACGAGGTGATTGATGACTACGAGTAAATGCAAGAGGATAATCGATCATTTTGCTGACGTCAGCAAAATGATATGACACCTCTTAACCTGCACCTTTATCATTCATACCACGAAATGTTTTCCCTTAAAAATGATGGAAAACTTTTTGGTTTCGAAAAATTATCCATCAAAATCGTTTGGTAACTTTTTCGGTTTGGGAAACTATCCATTAAAAACGATGGATAATAATTTGAGTTTGGGAAATTACCCATCGAAATCATTGGGTAATATTACACGCTGTCCTGACCCCCTGTGCATTCTTTTGGATGAATTGACGAAAGCGTAAGCCTATTTTCTTGGGTGGTATCAACTATCTTTACAAATCGACGCTCAAAACTCGCACGTTATTCACCAACTTCAAAGTGGGTCTCAAATACGCGAATTATGGCCTGTTTTGTAACTCTTTGACCTTCTGATGCTTACATAATCGCCCACTTTCAAACCCTCCCAAAACACCCGTTTTTTCTATTAATAGAAGCGACATTTACTATTAATACTTGCAATTGCTACCATTAATGCTAGCATTTTTTCCCTAGGCGGGTAACAAATTTTTCATAGGCATGCAGCATTTTCTCCATAGGCAAGCAGTATTCTCCCCCTTTGTTTGCTTACTTCTCGTTCTCCCCTCGCCTTTTCCTCTCATAGAAGCCCCACTTTGGAAGTGTTAAATTTAGGCAAGTTTTATTTACATTCATACAACATCAAATAGGTTAGGTGTTGGTTAGGTCTTACCATAACACCTAACCATCCGAAGCCCCAGTATTTAAAGGGCTTCCAGACGTGTTAGGTTAGGTTGTTAGGTGTTTTGGAAGTTTTTGATATCATTATTGATTGTTCATAATGATATTCACAAGAGTGACGGCATCAGCAGCATTCACCTCGCCATCATTATTTAGATCACCTCGCTTGCCTGAGCCTTCACCGCTGCCAGAAATTTGAATTTCCTTTGTGGCCACGTCGGAATTATCGTAGCCAGCCTTAGTGGCATAGACACTGACAATATAGGTGCCCGTCAAGTCTATGGCACTACTGTAGTGTTTCTTGATGTCAGCGCAAGTAATGTCAGTCACATACTCTACCCCCTCCGTTGCACAGGCAAACATCAGTTTTCCGTTTTCATAGATAATAACAGGCGTAGCACACTTTTGCGTTTCTGGCGTATTGCCATCTAAAGCCACAATACTTTTAAAGTTCTTCCAAGGCTCTGCTGCCTTATAGTCATTAATGGAAGATTCTGGCACATGTAGTGTTGCGTATTCTATATAAGAGTCTTCAAAGATATCAGCCTTGGTTGATGGAACATTCTCCGCATGACAATAGACATCGGTTAGTTCCTTACACGAAGCGAAAGCTTTACTATAAATGGAATAGACACCGCTACCAATGGTTACGGAGATAAGGCTGCTGCAACCCTCGAAAGCATCCTGGCCGATTTGTGTCACGCTGTTGGGGATGGTCACGGAGGTAAGACTGCTACAGCCACAGAAAGCACCATCGCGGATATCTCTTACTTCGTTGGGGATAGTCACAGAGGTAAGGCTGCTGCAGCCATAAAAAGCAGCATCGCCAATTACCGTCACGCTAATGGGGATGGTCACAGAGGTTAGACTACTGCAATAGGCGAAAATATCAGTGCTGATGAATGTTATACTGTTAGGGAGGGTTACAGAGGTGAGACTCCTGCAAAAGGAAAAAGCATCCCTGCCGATACCAGTTACGCTGTTGGGAATTGTTATGGAGGTAAGGCTGTTGCAACGACAGAAAGCAAACTCACCGATTTGTGTCACGCTATTGGGAATGGTCACAGAGATCAGACCACTACATCTTTCAAAAGCATAACTTCCGATAGATGTCACACTGTTGGGAATCGTAATGGAGATTAGACCACTACAACTGTCAAAAGCATAACTTCCGATAGATGTCATGCTATTGGGAATCTCAATAGAGGTTAAGGACCAGCAATTAGAAAAAGCACTATTTCCTATGCTTGTCACATCATAAGTCTCTCCTTTATACTCAACAATCTCTGGAATCACCACTTCACCAGAGTACATGTTAGGATTAGATGTCACTTCAGCAGTCTTTGTTTTAGACAGTAAGTTGTAATAAACACCATCAATCTCTATTACTTCTGCAACTGCAATCATAGGCAGAAACAACATACTGAATGATAAAAATAACTTTTTCATACACATATATAATTTAGAAATTAAAAATCCAATAGTTTGAAATTCTCTTCTTTTGTTTGTTTTCATGCTCTAAAAAATCCCTAATTGTCTTACCACAATTAGAATGGCTTGAAAGGTGCCAATTGCTTTTCGGTTGGATATAATCCAAAACACGGAAGAAATATAACAGATCAATCTTTGACATAGAATGACCAAGCACAACAATATGGGAAACAACATTTAGTAACTTAAAGAAATCCTGATTCTTCTTTATTTGTTCTTCTTTCTTTTTGGCAAAGCCATTCATTACCTTTGCAATTTCTCTTTTTGATTCCTGATCTTCAAAGTAATTTGCATATATGCTTTCAACGCTTACCATTTTATCATGCCCCACAATAATGTCCTCATTATCTTTTGCACATCCATGAATATGGCAAATGTGGCTTGATGGAATATCATAAACATCTTCTAATACAGTGGTATAATTAAATGTTAAATACCAACTATCTTTACTTAATTCAAGTTCTGGTATGGCACTTTCTATTTTAATCTGCTTGGCCCATTGCTTCATAAGCGGACGTAAATCTTTGCATACTGAGTCAATTCTACCTGCTGTTTCCCTCCATTTCTCTGGTGCCCAAATGTGATCAATTTCGTCTTTGGGTTCAACATAATACTTATTATACAATTCATCTAGATCATAATCAGCCATAGCATCTTCAAAATTACTCCAGAGGAAATCTGGATTAGTATTAAGTTTAGGAAATACATTTTGGAATTCTTTAGCAAAGTCTTTATGTTTATTAGCATTTAGCCAATAATAGAAATCCTCATATCTTGAGTCAATACCATGAAACAAGTCGAAACCATTGCCAATAACATACAGTGTTCCTTTCTCTTGGTTCTTTTAATCTGGAAACTCTATTCTCATTATATATATTTGGGTCAGCGACTCCCATGCTGGCGGGTCATAGATTATGTTTTGGCTAATAAACAAAAAAGCGTGGGAGTCTGTCTGTCACTCGTCCCACTCTGAAAGGCTCTCGCATCGCCCTGATTGTAAGAACGAGCAACGCCGAAGCCCACGCGATATGTAAATACCATAGCGATATTACACATCACAGGACATCACCCGTTGCTTTGTTTTTGACAATCAGTTTGAACTTGCGAGATTCTTCAGAGTCAAAGACAAAGCGTTAGATAACGCCTTTCCATAAATTAGCGTCCCACCCCTCCGCTTCGGCTTGTGGCTTTGGCTTCAGAAGTGATGACGGTGCAAAGATAGGGATTATTTCTGAAACAAACAAGAAAACAGCAAGAAATCTTTGTTTAGATGAACCATTTTGTTGATGTCAGCAAAATGGTTGGAAACAAATTAGAAGAACAACATAGGTAGTGTGTTCTTGTGCTTTTGGGAAAGTTCGGACTTCATGCGAGAGATGGCGGTTTTGAAGAAAAATGCAATCAAATGTTCATCTGTGCCATCTGTGCGAATTTGCTTCAAGGCAGAGATATAGGCGGCGCGATCTTCAAGGCGGATGATGAGCAAGGGATGGCAGGCTCTTAACAATAAGAAATTAGAGAGCAAGCGCCCAGTTCTTCCATTACCATCACGGAAAGGATGGAGATATTCGTAATATCCGTGCCATTTGGCTGCGACAACTAACGGATGCTGGCCATCATCGAGAGCCTTTTGTGTTGAAGCCATCAGGTTGGGGACACGAGCAATCAGAGCCTCATGGTCTCCAAAAACGGTATCACCAGCAGCCATGTCCTCTGTGGTGTATTCGCCAGGAATCGCATTAGGGGTTCGATAACTGAGCGTGTGCTCTGTTACCAAACGATTTACCTCTTTTAATAAGGTCTCATCAAAGAGATGATCCAGATGGCTGACCATATAGTCGAAGGCTCGGAAATGGTCTGCCATCTCTGTGCATTCGAGCAAAGAGCGGCCCACAGGAATCATTGACATACCTTGCTCTCGAAGTATGCGTGTATCATCGACAGTAAACGAGTTGCCCTCAATGGCACAGGAGTGGGCTGAGAACAGAATCTCGTTGTATTCCATCCACTGCTCCTTGCTCATCCTGTCGGCTATCTTCTGCTGATATTCCTGTCGGATGCACTCGTATTCCTTTATTTCCTTCTCAAACATCGGGGCAAAGATAGGGATTATTTCTGAAACAAACAAGAAAAACGCAAGAAATCTTAAGCCGTTCTGATGGCTGCCAGTAAGTCTTGCTGGATAAGGCCGTTAGTAGCAACGACGCTGTTGCCTTGCGTGAAATCCTCAGAGCCCTGATAGTCGGTTACTGTGCCACCGGCCTCCATCACAATCAGGCTGCCAGCCATATAGTCCCATTGTCCGATATATTGTTCTGCATAGCCATCGAGCCTGCCAGCAGCCACCTGACAGAGTGCCATTGCAGCAGAGCCACAGGCGCGGATGCTGCCAACATTTCCGTATAACTGTTCGATCAGTTGTTTGATGACGGGTTTGTAGGCTTCACTATTGTAAGGCAACTGGAGACACAACAGTGCATCCTGAATCTTCTGACTACTGACGTGCAGACGTTTTCCGTCGAGATAAGCACCCCCACCCTGCCAGGCATAGAAACATTCATCAGCACAGATCTCATAGACCACGCCACACAGGATCTCCTTGCCCTGCAACAGGGCGATGCTGACAGCGTATGGAGCATACTGATGGATGAAGTTTGTCGTGCCGTCGAGCGGATCTACCACCCAGAGCATCTGCTCTGCCTTATGCCCTGCCAAGCCCTCTTCGGTGATGAAGCCAGCCTCAGGCAACAGTTCTCGCAACGCACTGACAATCAGTCGTTCCGAACCTTTATCCACGTACGACACATAGTCGTGTGCATGTTTTCGTTCCACACTTTCGAGAGAGAACTTCTGCCGTTCTTCCCTGATATAAGCCCCAGCACGTCGTGCAATCTCGCACACCGCTATGGTACATTTCTCCAAATCAATATTCTCATTCATAATAGGAACCTCTTTACGCTGCAAAGGTACGAATAATTGTGGGAAATTGCGCTTTTGACGATAAAAAAATGCAAAAAACTTAGATATCGAATATAACAAAGAAAAAAGACAAGAAATCTAATGAATCACGGAATTATTTGGTGGATTGAGGGGAAATAACTACCTTTGCAACGAAATGGAAACAAAACGAATACTCAGGTTTCTCCCTGTATGGTCAATGCTGGTTCTGGCGCCAGTGATGCTGATGGCACAAGAGGTGACAGTGCTGAAACAACGGAAATTCCCCAAGACGGTGTCTGCTGGGAATTACAGTGGAATCACGTGGTTGGGTGGTTCCCGATATGCTGTGGCGAATGACAAGTCGCCCACGGCTGGCTTTTACCTGATGACAATCAAAACAGACAGCATCTCTGGCGAACTGTTGTCTGTACGTGAGGATACCTTTCTGACTTGTGGCCAGCCTACTCGCGATGAGGAAGGCATCTGCTATATGCCCAAGACACAGACCATTTTCGTGAGTGGAGAGAAAGATCAGGAGATTCTTGAGTTTGACCTTCAGGGTCAGTTGACAGGCAGAAAACTGAATATTCCAGAGATCTTCAAGACGGCCTATTCAAATCGTGGTTTCGAGGCACTCACTTATCAACAAAAGACACATCGTTTTTGGACCACTTCCGAGAATACTTTGAAGGCAGACGGAGAGATGCCAACGATAGACAGGAAAATCAAGAATCGCCTGCGCTTTCAGTCTTTTGGTGATGATTTGCAGCCCAAAGAGCAATATTGGTATGTGACAGACTCGGCGATTGTCAAAAAGCGTAAAGGCACCAGTATCATAGGAGTCGGTGGCTTGGCGGCTCTCGAGGATGGTCGAATCGTAGTGCTCGAACGTGAGTTGTACTTTCCTAAAAAGCAGATTGGCTCATATTGCCTTGTTAAGCTCTATGTGGTGAATCCTGCTCAGCATCAGCCTGGCGAGGTGTTGAACAAAACTTTACTCACGACCTTCCGCACGAAAGTTAATCTCACTCGCCAGAACTTTGCCAACTACGAAGGCATCTGTGTGGGTCCCAAACTGGCAGACGGACGGCAGTTGCTGATTCTCATCTGCGATTCCCAAAACCAGCGTCGAGGCATTCTGCGCGACTGGTTTAAAACCATCATCCTTCCCACAGAAATAAGTTTGAATGATATTACATATCAGAAATAAGATTGTCAAGAAATTTTTGCCGTGATGAAAACCAGATTTTTGATTTTTCTATTTCTTTAGAAACAAATGGAAATTCTGTGTCCCAACGTTCATTCTGTAAAACAATCGACTTGTCTATACAGCCTGCTATCTCAGACTTTTCAAATGATGTCAAAAAATCATTCATTTTCATAAATATGTCGTGATTGATGCCTTTCCATATTGATTTGTATGCTTTCTTGAACAAGTCATTTTTGTTGTTAAAGAGTTTATTAAAGTAATGACCAGTTGATGTATGAACATTAGACCATGAATCCGGCATCAAGTAATTACTGTCAAAATCCCATAAATTACCCATCATGAGTTTTGAACCGTCTTTGTTGTCATATTTTGTGATATATAGGTTCGACCCCCACGAATCATTTGTTCCAAGAATATCATGTGCAAGCATCCATTTAGCCCAAGATTCCACATCCATGTATTCTTCATACGAGCCTTCTTCATTAATACTTGCTTCTAGTGTGTCAATACAATTATTAATATAGGCTATTTGTTCTTCTGTAATCTCTTCCTCGTCAGGATATTTAAAGGTATAATTCAAGGGGTAAAACCAATCACTAACAAAATATACGTCTTCGTTCCACCAATATGCGTCGTATTCGATAATAAACCCAGTTTTATCAACATTAATTCTGCAATCACTGTTTCTTTTTACAGATTCAGCAAGCAAATATATTCCCCTATAATCTCCATTTACCAATAAATTAACAAATTGAAATGATGGAGTCCATTGCATATTTAATAATTCATTGAGTTTAAAACCTGCGAGAGATCTTAATTGGTCATAATTCAATAACAGCCAATCTTTATCTTTGTATTTTTGCTCATTATTACGAGTTAATAAATCAGCCTTCTTCTGTAATTTTATTTTAAATGGTTTCTTTTTATAATATGCACTGGTATTACCTCTAATCTTGAGTGTCATTCCACTTTCCCCTTTTTCATATTCTCTGCTGTTATATAAGATGTTAGAATCTTTCATGATTATTAATTTTCCAGGAACTTTCGTCGCATTCTTTATTCCTGCCCCAGCGCATCCAGCAGGTGGTGAAACATAATCACAAGTTGGCTCTTCACCGTTAACAGTTTCTATTTGTACAAGGGTTAGTCCTGTGTTGAGCAGTTTCTTTATTTTCTCATCATATGTATACTTTATATTAAAACCAGATGATGAAAATGAAAAGAAACCACCATCTTCTGTTTTTACAGTTAATGTAAGTCTCACATCATCATTATAATTATTTTTTAGGTTTTGATCTTCAAAATAAGCACGATATTTTCCGACAATTGGATTATTATTATCATCAAAAAGTTGTTCTACATTTACTAACTTATAGTTTTCGGGTTCTTTATTGTCTTTTATTCTTTTTAATTCTAAAAGACAATTGCCTTCTTCGATGTCGAAATTTAGAGAAATATCAGATGGATAAACACTAAAATCAATATTATTTGTTTTTCCTGCTTCAAGATTAATTTCAGTTTCATCAAGGGTTATTGAATAAAGTATTCTATATTGCTCTTCATCAGAACAACTTGCAATAAGAAAAGAACAAAGTAGCCCTAAAATAAGAGACTTTAAATTTCTCATCTTGTATTATTCTTCATATTTCCTTCTCAAACATGGCTGCAAAGGTAGAAATAATATCTGAATCAGCAAAGAAAAAGGTAGAAATAATTGGCATAGTGAGCAGATCTGACTCTGCCGGATGTTAGTCATAGGGCTCAAAGAAGATAAAAAATGCTAAAAAGTTGGTTATATGAAGATAATAATGTACCTTTGTGGCTTGAAATTAATTCATTACTAACAAATAACTTTTAAAAAAATGAACAACGTACCTGTAATTAAGATTGGAATCGTGGCAGTTAGCCGCGACTGTTTCCCTGAGTCATTGGCAGTAAACCGCCGTAAGGCCGTGATTGCCGAGTATGAAAAGAAGTTTGGTAAGGATGGCATCTACGAGTGTCCTATCTGCATTGTTGAGAGTGAGATCCACGCTCAGCAGGCGCTTGAAGATGTTCAGAAGGCTGGCTGTAATGCCCTTTGTGTATATCTGGGCAACTTCGGTCCTGAGATTTCTGAGACCATGATTGCCGACTGGTTCAAGGGCCCGTCGATGTTCATTGCTGCTGCTGAGGAGACTCAGAAGGATCTGATTGATGGTCGTGGCGATGCTTACTGCGGTATGCTGAATGCCAGCCAGGCCCTGAGCCTGCGCAAGACGCGTGCCTACATCCCTGAGGAGCCCGTAGGCGACGCTGCCCAGTGTGCTGAGATGATTCACGAGTTCCTGCCTATCGCTCGTGCTATCGTAGGTCTGCAGAACCTGAAGATTATCTCCTTCGGTCCTCGTCCTAACAACTTCCTGGCTTGTAACGCTCCTATCCGTGCCCTCTATGACCTCGATGTGGAGATTGAGGAGAATTCAGAACTCGACCTGCTCGAGGCTTTCCAAAAGCACCAGGGCGATCCGCGCATCGACGACGTAGTGAAGGATATGGCTGCTGAACTCGGTACTGGTAATAAAATTCCTTCTGTGCTGCCGAAACTCGCTCAGTATGAGTTGACACTGACCGACTGGATCGAGGGTCACAAGGGTTCTCGTCAGTTCGTGGCAATGGCCAACAAGTGCTGGCCTGCCTTCCAGACCATGTTCGGTTTCGTTCCCTGCTATGTGAACAGCCGTCTGACGGGTCGTGGTATTCCTGTAGCCTGCGAGGTGGATATCTATGGCGCTCTGTCTGAGTACATCGGCACCTGCATCACTCAGGATGCTGTGACGCTGCTCGACATCAACAACTCTGTTCCTACCGATATGTTCGAGGAGAGCATCAAGGGCAAGAAGTTTGCTTGTGACAGTTACACAGAGAAGGAAATCTTCATGGGCTTCCACTGTGGTAACACCGCTTCTTCTAAGGTCTGCAACTGCCAGATGTGCTTCCAGCGCATTATGGCCCGCGCTCTGCCTGTAGAGGTAACCAACGGTACACTTGAGGGTGACCTGAAGCCAGGCTTGGCAACCGTCTATCGTCTGCAGTCTACTGCTGACACCAAACTCCGTGCTTACATCGCTCAGGGTGAGATTATTCCTGTGGCTACTCGTTCGTTCGGTTCTATCGGTATCTTCGGTATCAAGAACATGAGCCGCTTCTATCGTCACGTCCTCATCGAGAAGCACTATCCGCACCACGCAGCCGTGATGTTCGAGCACGCTGGTAAGTATCTGTGGGAAGTGCTGAAGTACATGGGTATCCCCGTTGAGGAGATTGACTACAACTTCCCGAAGGGTGACTACTACCCAACAGAGAATCCTTTCGCATAAAGGTTTATTGATACCATACACTTTTCCGCCTTGCGTACCGAAAGATTCGCAAGGCGGATTTTTTTGCTTTTTCTTTGCCATTTCAGAAAAAAGAAGTAACTTTGTCGCTCGAATTATAAACCTACGGGTAATGGCAAAGAAAGATGGGGAACTCACCCCAATGATGAAGCAGTTTTTCGACTTGAAGGCAAAGCATCCTGATGCTGTGCTGCTGTTTCGTTGTGGTGACTTCTATGAGACCTATTGTGAAGATGCCGTAACGGCTGCTAAGATACTGGGTATCACCCTGACCCATCGTAACAACGGTTACAACAAGGGTGACGAGATGGCGGGCTTTCCCCATCATGCCCTTGACACCTATCTGCCCAAACTTGTAAGGGCAGGGAAACGTGTGGCTATCTGCGACCAACTCGAAGACCCCAAACTGACAAAGAAACTCGTCAAGCGAGGTATCACTGAACTCGTGACACCTGGTGTAGCCTTATCAGACAATGTGCTGAACTACAAGGAGAACAACTTCCTGGCTGCTGTGCATTTCGGCAAGGTGGCTTACGGCGTGGCATTCCTCGATATCTCGACGGGTGAGTTTTTGACAGGAGAGGGCACACAGGACTATGTGGAGAAACTCTTAGGCAATTTCTCACCGAAGGAGGTGCTCTTTGAACGGGGCAAGAAACAGCAGTTCGAACAGCGGTTTGGTAATAAGTTCTTTACCTTCGAACTCGACGACTGGGTATTTACTGATCAGACCTCACGCCAGAAACTGTTGAAGCATTTCCGCGTAAAGAACCTAAAGGGCTTTGGCGTGGATCACTTGCAGAACGGTATCATCGCCGCTGGGGCCATCCTGCAATACCTCGAACAGACACAGCACACACAGATAGGCCATATCACCTCGATTTCCCGTATTGAGGAGGATCGGTATGTGCGACTGGATAAGTTCACCATCCGCAGCCTCGAACTGATTCATCCGATGCAGGATGACGGTAAGTCGCTGTTAGATGTCATCGACAAGACGGTGAGTCCGATGGGAGGCCGTCTGTTGCGCCGTTGGCTGGTGTTCCCGTTGAAGGATGAGAAACCTATCAACGAACGCCTCGACATCGTGGAATACTACTACCGTGAACCAGAGTTCCGGCAGTGCATCGATGATCAGATTCATCGCATCGGCGATTTGGAACGTATCATCTCGAAGGTGGCTGTGGGACGCGTATCGCCTCGTGAGGTGGTGCAGTTGAAGACAGCCCTGCAAGCCATCCAACCCATCAAGACGGCTTGTCTCTATGCCAAGAATGAAGCACTTCAGCGTGTCGGCGAACAGATGAATCTCTGTGAGTCGTTGCGCGACAGGATAGAGAAAGAAATCCAGAATGATCCACCACAGTTGGTAGCGAAGGGTGGAGTGATTCGCAATGGTGTGAATGCCGAACTCGACGAACTCCGTAGCATTGCCTATAGCGGCAAGGACTATCTGTTGAAGATCCAGGAGCGTGAGGCTCAGGAAACGGGTATCTCTTCACTGAAAATCGGCTATAACAATGTCTTCGGCTACTACCTCGAAGTGCGTAACACCTATAAGGATCTGGTGCCGCAGGAGTGGGTGCGCAAGCAGACGTTGGCTCAGGCAGAGCGTTATATCACACAGGAACTGAAGGAGTACGAAGAGAAGATCCTTGGTGCCGAGGATAAGATTCTGAGCCTTGAGGCCAAACTCTTCAATGACCTGATATTGGGTATGCAGGAGTTTATTCCGCAGATTCAGATCAATGCCAATATCGTGGCCCGCCTTGACTGTCTGCTGAGTTTTGCGAAGGCTGCTGAAGAGAACAAATACGTGCGGCCTGTGATTGACGCAACGGAGGTGATTGACATCAAACAGGGTCGCCACCCTGTTATTGAACAGGAACTGCCGCTTGGTGAACGCTATGTGCCGAATGATATCCTGCTCGACAATGAGCGTCAGCAGATCATCATTATTACGGGACCGAATATGGCAGGTAAATCTGCGCTGTTGCGCCAGACGGCTCTGATAGTACTACTCGCCCAGATAGGTTGCTTTGTGCCAGCAGAGGCTGCGAAAATCGGTCTGGTGGATAAGATCTTTACTCGTGTGGGAGCCTCGGATAACATCTCCCTTGGTGAATCCACGTTTATGGTGGAGATGACGGAGGCCTCTAATATATTAAATAATGTGTCGTCTCGTTCGTTGGTACTTTTCGATGAGTTAGGGCGTGGTACTTCTACCTATGATGGTATCTCCATCGCCTGGGCGATTGTGGAATATCTGCATGAGAATGCCAAAGGCCATCCTCGTACGCTCTTTGCCACGCATTATCACGAACTTAACGAGATGGAGAAGAACTTCTCCCGCATCAAGAACTACAACGTCAGTGTGAAGGAGGTCGATGGCAAGGTGATTTTCCTGCGCAAACTCGAAAAGGGCGGTTCTGAGCACTCCTTTGGTATCCATGTGGCAGAGATTGCAGGTATGCCTCGCTCGATTGTGAAGCGTGCCAACGTCATTCTGAAGCAGTTGGAAGCAGAGAATGCTTCTGTCGGCTCCGTTGGCAAACCCACCGCCGAGATCGCTGCCTCCCGTGAAGGTATGCAACTCTCCTTCTTCCAACTCGATGATCCCGTGCTCTGCCAAGTGCGCGATGAAATCCTGGGTCTCGATGTCAATAACCTCACCCCCCTCGAAGCCCTCAACAAACTCAACGACATCAAAAAGATCGTCAGCGGCAAATAGACCATCTATTCAACCACTCATAAGTTTCTTACCACAAGGTTAAGAAAGCATGGGGCTCGGGTCTATGACTATCAGGTAGATAGCCTGTTGTCAGACAAATGTCAGACAAATGTCAGGTATTATTTTTGGTGACTAATCATTCTCTTCATAACTTTGCAATCAAAAAAAGCAAGTATGAAGAGATTTTTTATCTGGGCGATGCTTATGGCATCCCTCGCAACTTCGGCACAGAAGGAAGTAGAATTACAAGAGGTGACCGTTCAGGGTTCTAAAGTAGTGCAACGAGTGGACGGGCAGACCATCTATCCCACTCGCCAACAATTAGAGAGTTCCACGAACGGCTACTCACTGTTGTCGAAACTGACACTGCCCCATCTGCGCGTTGACCCCGTGATGCATACCATTACGGCGCTCTCCAATATCGGCAGCGTGCAGGTGCGTATCAACGACATCGTTGCCTCGAAAGAGGACTTGCTCGCGCTCGACATGAAAGCGGTGAAGCATATTGATTATATAGACAATCCAGGAGTCAGATATGGTGAGGGCATCGCCTATGTTGTCAACATCATCGTTAAGAAGCCTGTCAGCGGTTACGATATTGGGGCAGACCTCACGAATACACTCACAGCCGTGAACGGTGATGAGACCGTCTTTGGAAGATTCAACTATGGTAAGAGCGAGTTCGGAGTAAACTACTCGTTGGGCTATCAGAATTTCAAGGGAACAGAATATGAAGAAAAAGCGTCATACGAATTGGAGTCGGGTACGGAGTACAAAGTCTTACGCCAACAGTTAGAGGGACAGAATAAGAGTCTCGACCACAAAATTCAACTTACCTATAGTCTGAGCGACTCGAACTATGTGTTCCAGTCGAAACTCTCAGCCCATCGAGACATTCAGCCCGATAGGTTGTGGACCAAGTTTGAAAACTATGAAGACCATTCCTCGTCCCGTACCTCATCGCCTGTGCTCGACCTCTATTTCCATAAAGACTTCAAGCGTCATCAGTCGCTGACAGCCAATGTCGTGGGAACGTATATCCATACCGACAGCCATTCAGAGCATAACGAAGGAAGTAACTATGCCTACGACGTGACAGGTAAGACCTATTCGCTGTGGACTGAAGCCATCTATGAGAACCGTCTGAAACCATTCACTCTATCCATGGGCACTCAGTATGGGCAGAAATATATTAATAATGTATATTCGGGCGATGCCAATGCCGACAATTCCATGCGTTCATCAATGCTTTACCTGTTCGGGCAACTGAAAGGTCGTCTTGGAAAACTTGGCTATATGGGAGGACTCGGCGTGAGTACGCGCTACTATCGGCAGGCAGATAATAGTGACCGCTTTCTGCTGTTCCGTCCTAAACTAACTGTTTCCTATCCATTGGCCAGGAATCTGAAGGCGAAATACGACTTTGAGATATCGCAGCACGTCTCGCAGATTGCCCTCGTCAGCGATGTCTCAATCAAGCAAAACGCTATGGAGACGTTAGTGGGTAATCCTGAGATCACTCCCAATCGCGTCACTTCGCACGATCTCCGTCTGACCTATTCCACGCCCCGTATCATGACAGAGTTACAAGGCTACTGGCGACTGAATGCCAACTGCAACATGGAGAAATATACCCGCAAGGACGGACATTTCTATCAAACACAAACCAACGGACGGAGCAGCGAGAGGCATCAAGTATGCTTGAATGGCCGAGTCGTGACGGACGAAGGCGAAGCCAACGCCGGTAACGAGTGTAGTTTCTTCTTCGTCCAGAGTTACAACCGCTGGGAGGCTATACCAGAGCATCTTTCCATCACCCTCTATGGTGGCATCTACCGTTTCTTTAACTTCACGGATGACTATCGCCATACCTATACGGCCTTCAACGGTGGTGCCAGCGTCGAAGCTTACCTTGGCCGATGGACGCTGACAGCCTACGCTGATAATGGCTGGAACTTCATGGAGGGCGAACATCGGGGACATCAGGCTCCTGCATGGTATCTCACAGCCTCTTATCGCATGAAGCATCTCACCCTATCCCTCTATGCCCAGCATCCTTTCTGCGCCCGTCCGCTCACCAACAGAACGGAGGTGCTAAGTCGTTATATCCACAAGGATGTAACGCAGCATAGTCGTGACTTCGGCAATATGCTGACACTCAACTTTACATGGCATCTGTCGTCTGGTCGCAAATATCGCGACATTCAGCGTACCATGAATCATCGGGATACGGAAACAGGAATCCTGCAAAGCAAATGACGGAGTCAAATGAGGAAAGGTATATTCATATGAAAGGCCGCATGCGCTTCGAGTACGGCGACCA
>Ga0247610_10002758_pt1 | contig 19893 bp, 15 predicted proteins | sample 174DNAGHGhighgp2_FD_193483 | JGI IMG/M metagenome (GOLD analysis project Ga0247610, IMG submission 193483) | Sheep rumen microbial communities from Palmerston North, Manawatu-Wanganui, New Zealand - 1742 DNA GHGhigh gp2 | ecosystem: Host-associated > Mammals > Digestive system > Stomach > Rumen...
TAACGATAAAAATATAATCAATAAATTTTATAAATTACAACAATCTGTAAATATATTATAAAAACTAATTTGTTGCACTTGATTTTTTAATTAATAAATAATTAAACGGATATAAAAATCTCATTTACATGAGATTTTATTGCTTTTCTAATATTTCAATTGCTTTATGTAATTGATTATCTGTATCATCACCTGGATTTAAATAATATTCTTCATCTAAATCAACTGATATATCAGGGATTATACCAATGCCGTCAATTATATTACCAGTTGGTGAAAGCCATCTTGCTGATGTATATTTAACCATTGAATTATCTTTTAATTTAGAAGTGGTTTGAACTTTACCTTTACCATATGTTTTTTTACCAACTATAATTGCTCCATAGTTTTCTTTAAATGATGAAGTTAAGATTTCACTTGCAGATGCACTTGCTTCATTAACAAGTATAACTACTGGATAAGTTCTATTTTCATTTGTTTTATCTAATATATTTTTATATTCATTTTTTTCTTCTAATGAATATAAAATACTATCTTTTTCCATAAATAAATCTAATATATCAGTACAAACACTTACATACCCACCTAAGTTATCTCTAACATCAATTATTAATGAATCTATATTTTCATTTTCTAATTCTTTTAATCTACTTTTAAATTGTTTATATGTATTAGTTGAAAACGATTCAATAAATATATATCCTATTTTTTTATTATCACTTTCAAGTAATTTAGAAAATACTACATCTACTTCAATTGCTTTAACATCAATTTTATATTCTTTTTCACTTCCATCTCTTAATATACCTAATCTAACTGATTTAGATTTTTTTATTAAATCAACCATATAGTTAAGATTTATTTTTCCACCTATTTTATCTCCATTTATAGATGTAATAATATCATTTGCTTTCAATCCTGCTTTTTGGGCTGGTGAATTATCAACAACTGAAACAACCACAATATCAGAGTCTTTTTGAGAGACAGTAACACCAATTCCTTGATATTCTCCAGATAAACTATTTTCAAGAATTTCAGATGATGTATTATTTAAATATTTAGAATATTTTTCATCTAAATAATCAAGCATGCCATTTACAGCAGCATCCGCCAAAGCTTGTTCATCAACAGATTCATAGTAATTTTTCATGATATCATCATATGTTTTTTCTATATCATTAAAACCACTTTTACTTGTAAATGCTTTACTATTTTTTCCATAAAAAAATACGAAACAACCACATATTAATATAGTAAGAGCTAATGTTATTATAATAACCTCATATATATTAAATGTAACGTTTCTTTTTATCCTGTACTTCTCATCTAGTTGCTTCATTCTTAACCACCCTATGATAAGTATATCATAGCAATAAAAAAAGATGAATAAAAATTCATCTCAATTATTTAATTTTTGTTTCCTTTAAAATATCTTCTTGTGAAGTATAATATCCAACTACTTTACCCTTTTTAAATTTAATTAAAGTTGGTCTAGTAATCTTAATTTCTTCTACTTTAGTTGGTTTAGTATTTTCTTCACCATTTGGATCATAGTAAGCTTTATTTGATGCTAATGATAAATCAACTGTATATAAAGGAGTATCTCCATAAGTTCTTGATGCAACTGATTTATAGAATTCTTCTTGCATCTTATCTTTCTTATCATATAGTAATACATTGTATTCTTTCTTAGAATCCATTTCGAATATATCACTTACATTAATTAAGTTTTTATTATATGAAACTTCAGTAGTTGTTGTTGTAGATTCTTCTTGGAAACTATCTTTAGTAACATATTTAGCATTAAAGAAATATAATCCTCCAACACATAATCCAATTATTAAAACAAATACTAAAAATGCAATTATTTTTTTAAAATCTTCATCAGAAGAAGCTTCTTTCTTTAATGTTTCTGTTTTAAATTCAACTTCTTCTGGAGTTAAATGTTTCTTTTCTTTAAGTTTTCTATTCTTTCCTAATTTCATCTTCATCACCCTCTAAATTTTAAGCAACACCTTCGATGTTACATTCGTCTAATTCCTCTTTAATTCTTAGTTCTTCAAGTTCTTTTCTCATCTTTTCGATGGCTTCTTCATTAGCTTTGATTTCGTCGTGCAGCATGATATTTCTCGATTCAAATGCTGATATAATTTTCTTAATGTTTTTCTTTTGTTCTTCCATAACTACACCTCTCTTACGAGAAATTATTATAATATATGTTACCTCTTATATCAATGTTAAATTATAAAAATTTAAAAATTAATTTGGAAAAATTATCTCATCGTCTAAAACTTTAAAATGCTTTGCTCCAGGATCATCACTTAAGCCAGGCATGGTCGTGATTTTACCTGAATAAACTACGATGAATTTTGCTCCATTCATAACTTCAACATCACTTATATGAAAGTCATATCCTGAAGGAGCACCTAATACTTTTTTATCATCAGATATACTCATCTGTGTTTTAGCAACACATATAGGATATTTATATTTATTTAGTTTTTTTATCTTCTCTAATACTTCATCTGTATATATAATATTAGAAGCATTACATATCTTGGTAGCATAACTATCTATTTTAGTTTTTAAATCATCTTCTAAATTATATATATAATTTATATCTTTAGATTCATTAATACTTAATACTTTATTAGCTAAATCAATACAACCTTCTCCACCTTTTAAATAGGCTTCATTTACTTCAAATAATACATTTTGAGATTCAACATATTCTTTAATATATTTAATATCTTCATCTACATCATCTTCAAATTTATTTAAAGTTACAATTATATTTTGATTTAATTCTTTTAAGATATTTATATGTGCTTTTAAGTTTTCTATATCAACGCTTAAATCACCTTCTCCATGATATTTAAGTGCTCTTACTGTTGTTACTAAAACACAAGCGTGTATTTCAATTGGATTTACACGAGATAAAATATCCGTATATTTAAATGCACCTAATTCAGATGCAAATCCTGCTTCAGTTACAACATAGTCAGATATACTTAATGCTGTATTTAAAGCAATTACACTTGATGTTCCATGAGCAATGTTTGCAAATGGTCCACCTGAAATAAATGCAAGATTACCTTCTCCTGTTAAAACAGCATTAGGTTTAAATGAATCTTTTAAAAGTGCTATAACAGCATCTGTTATATTTAAATCTTTAACTTTTATTTCTTCATGTTTAGAATTATATCCAATTATAATATCTTCTATTCTATTTCTTAAATCATATATATCTTTAGCTAAACAAAATATAACCATGATTTCAGAAGCCGCTGTGATTTGAAACCTTTCAGTTCTATCACTTAATTTAACATTCTTAAGTGCACGATCACATACATCTAAACATCTTCTAAATATTACTTCTTGAATATCTAGTTTATTATCATGATATATTTCATTATCAATGATTGATGATATCAAATTATTTGCTGATGTTATTGCATGAATATCACCAGTAAAATGTAAGTTGATTTTATCTTCAGGTACTACAATTGCTTTACCTCCACCTGTTGCTCCACCTTTGGTTCCAAAGACAGGACCAAGTGATGGCTCACGTAATACCACGATGGACTTTTGATTAAGTTTATTTAAACCATCATTTAATCCAATCGCTACTGTTGTTTTACCTTCTCCATATTTAGTTGGACTTGTTGCAGTTACTAAAATAACTTTGCCATGTTGACTATCATTAATTGGTTTTACTTTAGCAATATCTTTGCCATACATTTCATATTCTAAATTATATTTATCAAGTAATGTATTAATCATATTATTCTTTCTCTACTACAACCATTTTGTCATCAACTTTAGCAACGTATATTACACCTTTAGTATCATATCCATAGTCTTTTTCATAAGTCCAATTTAATTCAATTTTATATCCAGGTAATTCAACATCTGGTGTTGATTCATCAACATCTTTTGTACTCTTGTTATCTTTTTGTCCTTTGATAACATATTTATTTTCATCGCATGATTTAATATTAATACTTACTACTTCAGGTAAACTTTGAACTCTCTTACCTTCTGAATCATCTTGAACATATTTATATAAAGAATCTTTAACTTTAGTCATATAGTTATCAACATATGCAGGATGGAAGAATTCAGTTCCACCTACATCATATTTATTAACTTTATTTGTAATTGTATATAAATCAATTACAAATAACTTAGCTACTGATTTAGCATATTCTTCTTCATTAACAGTTTTAGAATTTAAATTCTTTTTTAATTCTTCATATTCTGTTTTAAATAAAGCAGTATCTTTATCAGTTAATACATAACCATAGTCTTTAATTGAAGATACTTCCTTCTTCTCTTTGGGTTTCTTAACTGTATCATGAGGAAGGATAACATAAACAAGTATACCTACACATATAAATACAGCAACGATAATACAAAAGAAAATTATAGCTTTCTTTGTACCTTCAGACATTTTAGTTTTTTCTTTAGTCTTTTTTACTTTAGTTGTTTTTTCTTTAACTTCTTTAGTTCCCATTTACATCACCAAATTTACTTCCTTCTTTTTCAATTAAGTCATATACAATAATATCATTAGATAATTTTAATATTTCTTCTGTATATTTCTTTCTATCATTAATATATTCATCACCTAATGTAACTGTACCATCTGTATTAATAATTCTATAATCTCCTTTAGAATTATAATAATAAACATCTTTAGTTAAGAAATTACCATTAGGGAATACAACAATATTATTATTCTTTTCATTGAAGATATCATGTCCAAGGGCAAATCTATTATTTATTCCTAACATATTACCAATTGTTGGCATTACATCAATCATACCCATTGGATATGATACAGTTCCTTTTATATCTTGATTATTAGTCCAGATAATTAATGGAACTTTCTTATATAATTCATGTGCATAGTAATCATAATTTACATATGTAGGATCATCTTCTTCTTTTTGTTTTCCAGTTTCAAAATCAAAGTTGATATATCTTCCAAATTGTTTCTTAGCTATTTGAGCTGCATGATCTCCATACATAACAAATAATGTTTTATTATATTCATCATGAGATTTAACATATTCAAGATATTCACCTAAACACTTATCAGCGTAGTGAGCACTTCTAATATATCTTCCAAATAAATCTAAATCTTTTGAATCTAAATAGTCATATACTATTTCATTTCCTTTTTCATCTTTTTTACCTGTATAATATTTTAAATCTAATATTTCTTCACCATTTTCAGGATCTAAATATTTAGGATCATCAAAAGGTGTATGGTTAGATAACATGATTATGTTACCCATCCAATGTTTATATTCAGATGACTCTTTAACCATATTATCAACATCTAAAATCTTCTCTTCACTTTGAATAAAGAATGAATGATCAGATAAACCTAATCCAACAATCTCATCCATATCATAGTCTGTTTGAGAATAGAACTTCATAAATCCTAAAGATGGATGCATTTTGTTTCTATTCCACATGCTTGCCTTATTGCCATGCATTGAGAAAGTATAATATCCTTTTCTTGCAAGTAATTTTTCAAGTGTTTCATAGTTTCTATTATAATATGAAACATTAACAGTACCTGACATAACTGGCATAAGTGATGAGTTAAAAGTAAACTCAGCATCACTTGAAGTACCAACAGAAACTTGTGAATAGAAGTTATCAAAATACATAGATTCTTTAACTAATTTATTTAAGTTAGGAGTAATCTCTTGTCCATTTATTTTTAAATCAATTAAGAAAGACATCATTGATTCTAAGTGTATAGTTATAACATTGTAATCTTTAAACTTATCAGTATATTTATTATTTACTGGTTTATTTTCATGTTCAGTAAAATATGTATTAAATTCTGCAGCTGCTTCTTCATATCCAAACACTGAAGTAAGTGAACTTCTTACAGTTTGAACTAAATCATTACCTTGATAAACTATAATACCAAATCTTTCAACAATATATTCTCTATTCCATTGTTTAGAAAATCTTGATATATCTTGAGGTTTTAAACTAGTAATATTAAGTGATAAAAATATACCACCTAATATAGCAATTCCAACAAGCAACTTCTTACTATCTTCATGTTTATTAACATAGTTAAAATAATCTCTTTTAACTAAATGTCTATGATATAAAGAATATGCAATTGGAAATATTAAAAATATAAAATTATACCATCTTAATTTTTCAAAAACTGCACTTGTAACTTCAGTTGTTTGTCCTATACTTTGTAAAAGCGCAAATGATATAAAACTTTGAAAGAAAGCATAATAAACTCCATTAACTATATTTAATACAGTTATAATTATCATTATCCATTTCCAATATTTATATTGTTTTTTAGGTTTAAAGAAAAATCCTAATGAACCAATTAATATAATTACCGCTAAATCAAAAAATGTTGCTTTAAAATTAAATCCATCATTAACAGTTATAATTCTTACACATATACAACTTAATAAAGTAAAAATAACGAATATTAAAAACTGCCTGTTAAATTTAACAAACTCTAATAATTTAAAAAACAAATCTTTATAGTCTATATTTTTAATTTTATTAATAAAAGATTTAATTTTATTCATAAAATTCACCTTCTATCATTTTTTATTATAACATGATACTAAAACTAATAAAAGATGGATTTTATCCATCTTTTTAAGATTTCATGAATTCAATTATACAATAATTATATCCAGTTTCTTCATCTGTGTGTTCTCTAATTTCCCAATTATATTCAACTCCAGATGACCCATCTTTATAACGTGCTTTAGTTGATCCTATAATCTTTCCATCATAGAAATTAAAGAAACCATTATTATTGTATACAGCATAGCCATATGTAGATCCTATTGCCTCAATTGTTGGATTTGTTGTTGAAACATTAGCTGTAGACTTACCATAGTTTTCTCCGTTAATTGGTTCAGGAACACCCATAGTAAATATTGAAGACTCATTTGCAGTTACGACACCATATGATTTTGTTCCAGATAATCTCGCAGTTCCAGAAATATAATTAAATGTTCCATCATAAATATCAATTAATTTAAAATCACCAGTATTGGAATTTATAGAATTAATATTTAAATTAGTTGCATTAATTATACCTTTATTTAAATAAATAACATTTTGATTTCTATAATTACCATTTACATTCATAGTAATATTGTTCCAATTGTTGACAATTTCTTCATTTTTTCCTTGAACAACAATTCTTGAATTTGTAGATCCTATTCTTTCAAAATATAAATTATCTAACGTAGTTGAATCTTGAATATATAATTCATTTCCTATTATATTAGTATTTGTTATTGTTGACTCACCAGAAACAGTTACCGATGATGTTGTTTCAAGTTCATCAATTACAGCATCCTTGGCATTTATTAGTCCATTGAAAGTTGAATTACTTAATTGAAGACTTCCAACATATGTTGAGCAAGCAATTTCACTATCACTTATAGTTGTAAGTCCACTTCCTTCATTTCTAATATAACCATTTGCATTTAATTGAACATTATTTAATGTTATAGATCCTTTTCTCATTTGAAAATGTGTATTATAAGCATTAATATTAGTTATTATTAAATTAGCATCTGCAGTATTTGAAAACACACCTTTATTATTAAAATGTTCCTTAATATCAACATTATTAATATTTAAAGTTCCATTTAAAGTAAACATATCAATACTACTTATTGCTAAATAAATCATTGAATCATCATTACTTGTATTTATAAAATTAACTTCAACTCCTTCATTAATAACAAACGAATGAGTTGTCATTATATTAAATCCTTTTAAATCAATTGTAATATTTTTATCAATTATAATTTCATCAAATTCATCTGCATTTGCTATTAACTCTAATGTATCTCCTGCTGTTGCTTCAGATATGGCAAGATTAAAGTCTCTATAAGACGAATTCTCAATATTACTATTAGTAACAAAATCATGTATCTCTTCTAAATAATTAATATAATAATTAACTGTTTCACCATCTTCTTCTACTTCTTCAAAGTCGGATTTAATATACATATTATTTGGTATAGAACTTATGGTGTCTGATACAGTCACGTATTTTTCATTATTAGTATTTATACCATCTACTTTACCTTTAAATATACCATCATAATAATTAACTATTGCATATGAATTATATAAAGCATAAGTATTACCTATTATAATTGGTTGTTCATTTGAAACAATAGAATCATTTTCACCAAAAGTAATTGTACAAGAATCAAGATTAATACCATATGTTCCACCTATTATTGTTCCACCTGTTATAACTCCATTTAATCTACCAATTAATCCTACTTTATTTGATCTTATTGTTCCATTAGAAATATCAATATTCGCACCACTTACGCCATTGACTTCTGCTTCAATTAATCCTCCAGTCATATTAAAAATACCAGAAGATATTGCGGTAGAAGCCGATTCTATTTTTCCACCAGACATAATAGTTGAACAATTATTAATGGACCCCTTTGATTTAATCAATCCACCAGTCATATTAATATTAATTGTATCTATAATACTACCGGCTCCAGGAGCAGTAATTGTTCCACCAGACATATTAAGAATTTTATTATATCTAGAATTATTTCCACTATAAATTACATATGAAACGCTATATATATTTCCTTTTATCATATTAAAAATAGCATCATTTGATTGACATTCCATTAATCTTGATGAAGGATTAGATCCCTCATTTGTTATCAAACTATGTTCTCCATTAATAGTAAATACTCCACCGTTAACAACTGCCCTATACTGCCACGAAGATGGAGTATCTAGTTTTAAAGTTCCACCTAGCAACGTTGTTTCACCATTATTAACAATAATATCACAAACACTCGAAACAATTTTACCAGTATGATCATCACTCGAATCGGTTATCTCTAAATAATTATTAACTGTTATACTTTGTGTTACAGTTATTGTTTTACCATTTAAATTTAAATTAATTCTTTTATCTTCCAAATCTTGCGGATAATTAATTTCTCCATTTTCGATTACAATTACATCTATTTCATCATCATCTATAGTAGAAACAATATCATTAAATGATCTATATGTTTGTTCACCTACTTGTAAAAAAGCTACTTTTTCCTGTAAATATGCAATCTTATATTCTATTTCATCAATAGTTTCTTTTTCTGTATCAACGACAGTAGCTATATCAGGAATTCTATCAATTGTTCCATTATAAGATTCATTCTTACCTTTTAAGATTCCATCTAAGAAAAATAATTTACCACTATTCTTTTTAACAGCAATATCACCACTTATTATTACAGGTGTATTTGTTTTAATTGTAGAATCATCTTCACCAATAGTTAATGTTTTACCCGATGATAATTCAAACGCATTACCTACAGTTTTTATAATTCCACCTGTTATCGTTGAATCATAAGTTTCTCTCGAACCTTTACCGGATGAAATAAGACTTCCTCCTGCCATATTTATTTCTCCATTTGTAAAAATATAACTCGAACTATTGTCAATCTTATTTTCAATAATTCCATCATTCATAATTATTTTTGTACTATTTGTCATTCCATTTTGGGAATCAACTCTATTATGTAAGTAACCACCGTTCATTGTAATTGACCCTTTAGAAAAAGTTTTATCCATTATAAATTCTCCATCATTTATAATTACATGTGCAGATACTGGTGCTTTTACATCAACTGTACCACTATTTAGAGTAAATTTTAGATTATTATTATACAATCCACTAATAAATGTGTTTTCTGATCCAGTATCAACTAGAGTTCCACCTGTCATATAAAACTTGTGATTATATGAAATAGTTGCTAAAGGAGCATAAACACTATTTATATTTGCATCATTAAATGTCGTTGTTGCTTCTACTCCATTATTAGGATCAGTTCTTCTTAATATTGGTCTTTGATATTCTTGTAATATATTTATTTTATTTATAGTTAAATATCCATTATTATTAAATATAATTGATGAACTAGATTTTATTGTTCCAGGAGTATCATTTGAATCATCAATAACAAAAGTTCCTTTATTTATTATTTCAGATTCAACTAATAAAGTATTTCCATTTAAATCTAAATTTATAGTTATATTTGATGGTATTGTTTGACTATCACTTATATAAGCATTATTTATAACTTTTGCATCAAAAACCGTTATATCAGCATTTTCAGAAATCATAGAATTAATTGAATTATATGTATTACCATTATATTCAATATAATTTTCTTGACTAATTAGATAATTAACAACATAATTTTCTTCATTTATTATTTCGCTATCATTTACAACAGTAGTATTTGTCGCTGTTTTAGTTAACATATTATAACCTGCTGTTTGTCCTTTTAATGTACCATCGTAATAATTTATAATTGAAGTTGCAACCCTATTATATGGTTGATATATTCCATATGTTCCACCTGTTATAACCGGACTCATTTTAATTTCATCATCATCAATACCTAACTCAAGTTTGTTAAGAGCATCACAATCATTTTGTGCATATATTCCATATACTCCACCTGTTATAACACCACCATATATAAATGCTTCTCCATGTCCATAACAGTTACCTTCTAATCTTACACCATTTTCTTCACCATCAACAATTGCATCATATAATTTTAATATTCCACTACGCTCTACATAAATTCCATTTTTACCACTAAATGTTCCACCTGTTATCGAAAGAACATTACGAGCAACTAAAACAGGAGATGTTCCTGATTTAATATATGTACCAGATTTAATCTCTCCAGCATTGCTATCAAAAAGATAACCATTTGTTTTATTTGATTTTATATAATTATTTGAAGCATCAATTGTTCCACCACTTATAAAGCTCTTTAAATAATTACTATCTTCAATAGTTACATTAGATACAGTTGTAGTTCCTCTATCAGTTGAAATAAAAATATATTCATGTTCAAATTTATCATAAGATTTAGAACCATTAACTACAAGATTACTTCTACTGTTGATAACAGTAGAATATCCTAATAATACACCACCATTTATTTCTAAATTATAGTTAGTATTAGAACTTGGAAATTCATTTTTTATAGTAACAGATTTTGAAGAATACAACTCAGTGTTATCATCTAAATTTACAAGAGTATCAGCTTTATTACTGATTACTGCACCACTTAATGATGTTAATTTTGAATTAGTTCCATTTATTGTAGAATCATCCAAAATATCAATTAAATTTGCTGATTCCCCAATGACATTTACTTCAATATTATCAAATGATATAATTCCTTTTAAATTAATAGCATGAGATATATCAATTTTTCCATGTTGAGTATCTGAATTCATTAATTTTAAATTACCATTATCATTAAGATTATTACCAAATCTAACATTATAACCTACAATATCAAATATAATTGAACTATTTTCTTTAATCGTCAATAAATATGCAGCTTCAAAATTTCTGACTGCATAAATTTTATATCCTGTTTGTTCTGAAGTAATAATATTATCTTGTAAATTCAAATAATAAATATTACCACCATCTATTGTTTTTGATACAGCATCAGTTACTTTATCGGTAAGATATGCTTTTTGATCATTTCTTATATCATCATGATCAACAAAAACATTATAATGTTCAGGATCTCCTGTACTTTCTGATATATAAACTGGTGTATCATTTACTTCTCCTTCTATGGCAACTTTTCCTTCGACAAATCCATCATAAAAATTAAATGTCCCTTCTTGTTTTAAACCTAGAGATGTTCCCAATAAAGAAATAAATCCTTCATCATATAGACATATATTTAATTTATCTCCAACATCACATAAATGATTATCGTTTATTCCAAGTGTAAGTGTTCCTTTATTAACAAATCCAACACCATCTGTATTTTCAATTATTCCATTTATGATTGTTAATGAATATCCTTCTTCATTTGTTCCTGATCCAGTTACTTTATATCCTTCTAAATTTAATGTTACATTTTTATTATTCGTAAATACTTCTGAAGTATTTTTAAGTAAGTGAATCATTTCATTATCTCTTGCATCATCTATAGCTGCTTGAATTGTTACATAGTAAATTGATTCTTCTCTATCTATTCTTGCTACTACATCATCTGATACTTGCCATTCAGCTCTTAATCTTACATTTTTTCCTTTGAATGTTACTTTATCATCCGAGTATGAATTTGAATCAGTTATTTCATTCCATTTAATAAATGTATATCCTTCTCTTGTTGGAACTCCAACTGTATATTCTTGTCCATCTGAAAGTGTTATAGTTGTAACTTCAGTTGTTTCGTTGTAGATTCCTCCATTTGGATCTAATTCAACATCTATTTTATCTAATTCACATTCAGATTCTTGTACATATGTAATTGTTACATCAAAGTGAGTAAGTCCTTCTTCTGGCATGATATCTAAATCTGCGTCTTCTAAGTATTCTACTCTTAAACGTGTATCTCTAAAGTTTTGTGCTTTTAATTCATCACATTTTTTTATTCTTGTTCCATCTACATATGTATATGAAAATTTCATATACTTCTTTTGTTCTTCAGTGAGTTCAGGCATGATTACTTCATCAATCATGGCATCAATAGTTCCATCATTTTTGATGTACACATCAAATTCGTAGAAGTCTCCAGGAGTGTTTAAATCAACATCAAATTGGATGTTTGTTTTTTCAGGATTTGTAATAATCGCTGGTTGACTTGCTGTTTCAACACTTCCTGCAGCTGGTCTTATTTCATCAAAGTAAATTAACCAACTATTTTTACTAAATGCTCCTATTCCATTTATTGTTAATGTGCTACTTAAAAATGCATATCCTATTCCTATTAGAAATATGCTTAAAATAAGTACGCCTATTAATTTCCTACTTCTACTCTTCATACTACTCACCTATTATGTTAATTATATCAAATATATTATTTACTAAAAACACACATAAAAAAAGATGATAAAAAAATCATCTGTTTTACTGTATATTTACGTAAATTTATTTTATATAACCATAGTAGTCTAAGATTGATTGAGCTATCTTAGTTGCAATTGAATCTTTACTTTCGTGTATCCAATTTGCATCTTCTAAATTATCATGATATCCAAGTTTTACAATCATTTGATTTGGATGATATTTATCACATGCTTCACTTAAAATACATTTAGAATATTTAATTCCACGATTATAATTTTCTCTTTCTTTATTTGGATAATTATTTACAATTGATGATTGAATATTGTTAGCAATTGAATAAACATTTGAACTGCTTGAATCAACCCATGTTTCAATTCCATATAAACTACTATTAGTAGATATATCAGTTTGTAATGATATTTTTAAATCATATCCCTTTGCTTCTTGATTCCAATTGTTAGCATTTCCATTAGGATTATTAATCTTAACTTCTACATCATATTTTTTTAACTTAGATTTTATTAAATCGGCAATTTCACTCATCTCTTCAGCTTCATTAGTGTAATCTGATGATTCAACACCAACGTTGTTGGATTGATTTGATGCACTTATATATACTTTTAGTTTATTCTTTTCATTTATTTTTAATTTAAAAGTACTTATACTACTATCTTCAAATCCATCTTTAACTGCAAATGTTTTTAATGTAACATTTTTGTTAATAATAAGAGGTTCTGTATAAGTATAAGATGATCTATTTGGTGTAGTACCATCTAATGTGTAATATATAGTTGAACCTTCAACATTATATAATTCTACTTTAGAATTTTTTAATATATTATCAGGATCTTTTGAAATATAAACAGGTTTTAATTTATCTTGACCTTTAACATGTAAATTCATATTTACTTGTTTATTAAAATCTCCTCTTATACCAGTTATTTCCAATCTTATATCTTGATTTAAATCTAATAAATCTTTTGATATTACAAACGAATGATTCTTAGTTATAACGTTAACAAATGGTTTATTATTTGAATTATAAGCTTTTACTTGATAATATTCAGCGTTATCTCCACCTTTAAATTCAATAAGTAAATCATCGTGTTCAATTATTTCTCCATCATTTAAGTTAGTAATTTCAATGTCAGATATAGGATTTATATTATTAAATAAAGATATTCTATCAACTTCTACATCACCTGCATATATATATGCATCTAATCTTACATCTTCATTTTCATATAAACTTTTATCAAGAACATAAATATCATCTGTTAATTCTTCGTTAATTATCTCTTTATTGTTCTTAATAACTTTTAAAGTATAATCATCTAACATATCACCCAAAATAGTTAAATCATGATTTTCATTGTTAAGCATAACTTCTTCATCAGAAAAATATGGAGCATAGTAAGTAAATATTAAACTATTATTAGCATATCTTTCTTCACCTGTTTTAGATATAGCTTTAACTACAACATTGTATTCTTCACGATTATTTAAGTTAGTTAATATCATATCAACATTGTTAGTTTTAGCATCTTCTTCATATATTTTATAATTATTAGAATCAAATATTTCTATATGATATTTAGATGCTCCTTTTACTCTATCAAACTTTAAATTAAATTTAGTATATGTATTTGTTATTGCTTTTAAATCAAATCTAACAAGTACTGCTTTTGAGTTTAATATAATAAATACACCAACTATTAAGGCAATTAAAAAAGCAAGAGCAACAGTTGATATTATCTTCTTATATTTTCTTGCTTTCATATATTCACCTTCTATTCTCAATATATATTATATTAAGAATTTAGTAATTTTTCAATTGCTTTTATTAAACCTAGTTTTCCATATGTATATGTTAATCCACCTTGTTGATATGCAATATAAGGTGGTCTAATTGGACCATCACATGAAAGTTCAATAGATGAACCTTGAGTAAATGCACCAGCTGCCATGATTACTTGGTCATCATATCCAGGCATATCCCAAGGGATTGGTGCAGCATTTGAATCAACTGGTGATCCTTCTTGAATACCTTGTACATATTTAATTAATTTTTCTTTGTCTTCAAATATTATATTTTGAACTATATCACATCTATCTTCATCATATTTAGGTGAAACATTAAATCCTAATTCATCTAATACTTTAGCAGTTAACACAGCTGTTTTTAAAGATGATGCTACAACTGATGGTGCAAAGAATAAACCTTGTAGTATTTGTTTATTAACACCAAGTGTTGGTCCAACTTCTCTACCTTCACCAGGTAATGTAAGTCTTTCACCAACAAGTTCGATTAACTCATGTTTACCTACAACATAAGCTCCATTTGGTGCAATTCCTCCACCTAAGTTTTTAATTAAAGAACCTACACATACATCTGCTCCAACTTCAATTGGATTAACACTTTCAGTAAATTCACAGTAACAATTATCTATCATGATAATTGTATCTTTAGATAATTCTTTAATTAATTTAATAACTTTTTCTAACTTATCTATAGTTAATGATTTTCTAGTTGAATATCCTTTACTTCTTTGTATTTCAATTACTTTAGGTTTATTATTTTTTAAATATTCTTCTATTTTATTATAATCAAAGTCATCATCCACTAAATCAATTTCATCATATTTAATTCCAAATGATTTTAATGATGATGGATTTTCTTTTATACCTATTACTTCATGTAAAGTATCATATGGAGTTCCACTTACTGAAAGTAATAAATCACCAGGTCTTAAAAGTGCAAAGAATGTTACTGATAAAGCATGAGAACCTGAAACAAATTGATTTCTAACAATTGCATCTTCTGCATTAAATACTTGTTTATAAATTGCTTCAATTGTATCTCTTCCTAAATCATTGTAACCATATCCTGTTGTTTCAGTAAAACATGATTCACTTAAATTATTATCTTGCATTGCTTTTAATACTTTACTTGAATACATAAATTCAAGATTATCTATTCTATTAAATTCATTAGTTAATTCTAATTCACATTTATTAACTAATTCAATTATTTTATCTCTATTCATTTAAATCACCTTAATCTACTAATACAGTATCTTTATATAGAATTACATCAGGACACGCATCCATGACAGCACTTAACACTCTTGGATCATCATCTATTAATATAATTGTATCTTCACTTTCATTGTATTGTTTTAAATATCTAGCTTTTAAATCAGCTGATTTCATCATATTGTGAGCTTCTCTAGATATAATTACTCTATTATCTTTTTTTATAAATGGCATATATTTATCTAACCATACATCTTTTTCTTCTAATCCTTCATTCATACGAGTAATAGATAATATATACATTTCAACATTATCAAATTTACTTACTTCTTCTAATACTTTAATACTGGTTGTAAGTGGTCTTTTTTGATCATAGTTGGAAGCTTCACCAACATTGTAATCTGCAACAACTCCATCCATATCAACAAATAACTTAATGTTTTTATCTCCATATTCTTTTATTGTACTTTCAAAAAACATAACCATCACCTATATAAATTATATTATTAATTATTCTTACTTTCTAGTTTATCTAATAATTTTATACATCCTTCATATATTTGATTATATACTTCATCAAATAATCCTGTATACCAAGGATCATCTATATCTTTATCTAATAGTTTAATTATTTTATCACTTTCACCTATTATTCTTTTTGTATTAATTATATTTCTATCTTCCATACATACAAATAAATCATATTTATTTATATCACTTGGTTCTAATCTAATTGATCTATGTTTAGAATATTTAATATTATTTTTATCTAATACTTTTTTAGCAGGTGGATATATATCATTTCCATCTTCTTCATATGATGTTGCACGAGACTCAACTATATATTTATTACTTAAACCTTTATCTTCTAATATAGATTTAAAGATATATTCAGCCATTGGACTTCTACATATATTTCCTAAACATATAAATACAATTTTCATAGTATCACCTATTATATTTTAACATATCTTACTTTTAGCAACTTCTTTTTTTAATCTTTTTAACACCCTATCATCTTGATTAAGCAAAGCTTCAGATTTTTCCTTCAATGATTCAATCATATTCCATACATCATCAATTGGATAACATCCCATCTTATTTATAACTAAAAATAAATAATTCCAAGCATTATATAAATCTAAATCAACAAGTTCTATTCTATGTAATAGTTCATGTGAATGTTTACCTAAATAAGCTCCATTTTCTACAGTTGGATCACTTGATAAATTTTTACTTTTTAATGTTTCTCTTTTTTCAATATGATGATAACTTGGTTTATTATCTTCAGTTATTCTATATCCCATCCAATCAACATATTCTTTATTATTATCAAAATAAATCTTCTTCATTTCTTGTAATACTAATCTATTAATAGTTGCTTTATTCATATAACCCACTTCTTTTAAGTTGGTATTATAACATAAAAAAGATGTAAATTAAAATTCACATCTTACTAATCTAACTACATTCTCTTTTGTTTTATCTTCTAAATTACTTTTTAATACTTCAAATTGTTCTAGCTCTTTAAAGAAGTTATCTATATATTTAATATCTTCTTCTTTTGTTAATACTAATTCATCTAATCTATCAAGTATTTTACCAAAGTAATTTTTTAAATTTTTAGGCATTCCAGTTTGAACTTCAGTTAATAAACTTTGTGATTCTTTAGATGAAACAAATGCTTTAATGCATCTTCTAATTTCATCATTGTTAAGGTGTTCTCCGATTTGACTTTTTCTAATAAACTCTTCATCATTTATTTCACATAAACTTAAACTATCTTTAGATATTTTAGCTATATAATTATAAATTGTATCATCTTCAGATCCATATACCATTTCATATAATCCAGTTGTTGATAATAAATCATCACCAAATCTTACTAATGTTTTTTCAGTAGATATATATCCCTCTTTTTCATATCCAATTGAAGTTTTATAATAATCATTTCCTGTAGTAAACTCTTCAAGTTTAACAGCTTTACCAAGTGAATATGTCTTCTTTGCATATGACATGCCTGTTCTTTTTTCAATAACACGATATTCTTCTACAGGAGATAAAGTATCTACACAAAAATTACCTAGATAACTTGTTAATACTTTTCTACTTTTATCAATTGACACTCTAAAATGATAAATGTTATCCTCCAATGTTATACGAAAATCAACGGTACCATCATCATCGATAACTCTTTTGTGGATACTTCCTGAGTTATCAACAACAAAGAAATCTCCATTTTCTTCCACAATATGAAAATCATATATTCCTACTAAATTTTCTAAATCAGCCAACAACAACTTCATCAAACCACCCTATCTTAACTAAAGTATATCATTTTATATTAAATCATGTAAATAATAATATTCTATGTGTTATAATATATTTGGTGATGATATGAAAAAGATATTAAAAGAACATAGTATATATATGGTAGTATTAACAATACTTACATCTGTTTTAAGTGTAATTGGAACTTTATCATTTGTTTACACAGATTCACTTAACTATCAAGAATCAGTAATCATGAAAACATTAAATATTGAAAAACTACTAGAAGGTATTTACTCATCAACTTGGTGGGCATTTATATTATTATTACTATTCTTTATAGCAGCAGGTAATATCTTATGTATGATATATAAAGATATGAAATTCATGGGTGCATCTTTAGCATGTTGGATTGAAATGATGATATTAGCAATTAATTTAAAGAATTCATTAATAGATAATTTATTATTATTATTACTATATGTTCCAATTATTATTATATATATAATTATATATAAAAAAGAAAAAGAAAAAATAACTAAAAAAACAAAATCTAAAAAGTAATTAAAAAAGGTATCAAATTAATCATTGATACCTTTTATTATTTTTATATATGGAGTCTTTTATTATTTTTTTAATCACTTATATAAAATCATATATCACTTCCTCTGCATGTTTAAATATTATCATTTAAATATGAAAAGAATATGAAATTATTTTATTTTATTAATAACTAATCCTTCATCTGTAGATTTATAAGTAATAGTTATCTTATCACCTATTTTTCCACATCTTTTAATGCTATCAGCAGTTATATATTTTGTTATTGTACCTACTTTAGCTTTACCTCTTAAGTATTCTAAAATATCATCACTTGCTTGTTTAGCTTCTTTATTTTCTGCTACAGCTGTTGTTGTAGTTGTCTTTTTAGATTTTTTACTTGTAGTGTTTTGTTCAGGAGTTCCTGAATTAAAATCCATATAATAATTCATTAATTCATATGGCTTTTCAACAATGTATCTATCATATGTAACAACATAAGTATTTGAATTTTTCTTTACTGCTTTTACTTGATTGTATTTTATAATTTCTTTCTTAGCAAGTTCAGGCATTGAATTCTTTTGTGAAATTGTATATACAGTTGAACCAGGATTATAATTAATTCCGTTTTCAATCATATATGAACTTAATCCTAATTTTTCAAGATTTTCTTTTTTGATTTTCTCTCCAAATACTTCTTTAGTTAATTTAATAACATCATTAAATTTAACTTCCTCTTTATCTTCTTCATTATAGAAATAATTAAGTGCAAATAAAACATATCCATTTATTTTATCATCCTTTTTATTATCAATGTAATATGATAAATATGGCATGTATTTATTTCCTACTTCTTCCAATTTATTCTTTTCAATTGAACTCATTTTCTTATTACCAAATAATAAGAATCCCACACCAACAATTGCAATTACAAATGTAATTATAACTATAATCATTAGTCGGTTGTTCATACTATCTCTTTTCATAAACTATCACCCTAAGTAAATAATAACACAAATATACTCTATTTTCTAGGAAAATATTCTAAATAATCTTGATGTAATTTATCATTTGTTAAATGTGTATATATTTGAGTTGTGCTTATGTCTGAATGACCTAACAGCTCTTGG
>Ga0247610_10002761_pt1 | contig 19889 bp, 38 predicted proteins | sample 174DNAGHGhighgp2_FD_193483 | JGI IMG/M metagenome (GOLD analysis project Ga0247610, IMG submission 193483) | Sheep rumen microbial communities from Palmerston North, Manawatu-Wanganui, New Zealand - 1742 DNA GHGhigh gp2 | ecosystem: Host-associated > Mammals > Digestive system > Stomach > Rumen...
ATGTACTTTAATATCATCCCAATATAAAATATTACAATTCCAAAGAAGCTGACCAAATCTCCAATCTGGATATTTTTCAACGTATTCAGATAATCTTTCTAATATTAATTTATTATACTTTTGCCTATTATTCATAATAATTTATAAATTTCAATATTAATTGTTCTATTTCAGATTCTTTAACTGTATAAGGAATTTCTAATAATTTAACTTTATCACTATGTAAATTACAAAAATCTCTTAAAACTTGATCTCTTCTTTGTTGTTTTATAAAATCCTCTTCGGTTTTATGAAATATATTACAAAATTTATAATGTTGTTCTCCATTATATTCAATAAAATATTGTTTTCCTTTATATTTTATAAAAAAATCAACTCTTAATAAATTTGTATTTCTAGCTACTTCTTCTGTAATTAATTCAAACTGTTGTTTATGAGGAATTTTATATCTATTTAAAATAGATTCTATTAAAATTTCTTTTTTAGAAAAAGCATTTGGATTACATTCAGGACATCCATAAGTATTTTGTAAAAAACCATATGGTAGAACCCAAAATTCTCCGTGTATAGGACAAATAATACAAATTTTTTCTCTTGATCCTTTCCATACAACTTTAGAATAATCAAATTTATTTCCGTATTTTTTATGAGCTAGTTCTAAAAAATCATCAAAATCATATATAGTTTTATAATCTTTAGATTTTCCTCGACATTGGGGACAGCCACATTCTCCTTTTAAATGATTATTAGGCAACTACCAAAATTCACCATGCTCTGGACATATAATACATACTTTTTCATTTACCCCTTTCCACTCAAATTTAGAATAGTCGTATTTATTATTCCATATATTATTAGCTTTTTTTAAATAATCTTGTATGCTGAATTTTTTTCCTGAACAATATGGACAACCTCTACCTTGTAAATGAGAATTAACTTCTTGATCAAAATCTCCATGAATTGGACATGTAATAGTAACAATATCTTTAACTCTTTTAATTTCGCCTACTTTATCGTAACTATATTTATTACTATGAATGATATTAGCTCTTTCTATAAAATTATCTCTATTTGGAGTTATTCTATTATTGCATTTAGGACAATGTTCTTTAGTTCTTTTATCTAAATGATTTCTTGGAGTTTCTTCAAATTCTCCATGTAATTTACAAATAATAACTACCTTTTCATCACATCTTTTATAAACGGTTTTAGAATAGTCATATTTATCTCCGTGAATTTTTTGAGCCTTTTCTATAAATTTTTTTGTTTTATCCATAATTGTATTATTTATTATTTTATGATATAAAAATATATAAATTACGGATAAAAACAAAAAAATTTTTTACAATATTAAATATTCATAATTTTACTAACTAAACAACATTTTTCAAATCTATTCATCAAATCATTAGATTTTCCGTTGCAAATAATATCAGTAAAAGCATTATATATATTAAATCCACTTATAATATTCTCTTCTGTATAATAATCAGATTTTTCGTTATAAAATAAATTTTTATAAGCTTCAACTGGAGTACTTTCAGCTATTTTAACCAATCCAAATCCAGAATTATATTTAGAATTAATACATCTATCAATCCATTGACCTAATTCAGTATAACACTGGTTTCTAGTGTATTCTAATTCAAATAATTTATTTAATTTTTCTTTTATATTATCTGAAATAGTCATACAAGTATCAAAAAATCTATAATCAATACTAGATTCTGGTTCTAATTCCTGAACACACAAAGCTTCTGGATTAAATACTGTTAAATTTAAACAACAAGATCTTATAGCTCCTACATATTGTTTAACTATTGGCTTTCTAGTATCCAGTCCATATACAAATCCTAAAACTCTTTTATGTCCTTCAAAAGCATATTCATCTGGCAATATAGCTTCAATATTTACTCTGTTATATACTATATCTTCTGTATTAATACTCCCGTCTTTTGTTAAAGAAATCTGATTTGCAGTTTTTGCCTGAACTCTAAATTCAGAAGTTAATTTCTGAACTCTTTCTAAAAAAGGTTCAACATATGCTTTAGTAGGAAAATATTCTCTATTTTTAATACGAGTAGCCTTTCCTGCAAGTAATTCATTTAAAGTAAGTTCCATGATTAATCGTCTTCGTTATCCAAGTCATTAATTGTAAGTTTAGAATCTTCTTTTTTATCAGAAATAAATCCTTCAAGTTCAGAAACAGCTATATCTTCATTATATTCTTTGATAGAAAGTACTAAAGTTTTTAATTCTAAATCATCCCTATCGGTAATACAATATTTTTTAAACAACTGTCCTTTTTTAGTATGTATTGATATACTATTAGAATCTAAATAGATAAAGAATTCAAATCCACCTTCTATTGTAAAAAAGTAATATTTAAGTAATTCCTGATATTTTCCTCTTACATCTAATCCTTTGTTCATAGCTATACGAACAGCTTCTTTAATTTTTTCAATCCAATTCGTCGTCTCCATAATATTCTTTTTTAATTTGTTCTTCATCAATTTCAATTTCTTGCATCCTATATTTCTTCCAATTCTCTATAACAGCTTCCTTATTAGAATTAGGACTTGGGCCAAGATATACTGTCATATTAAATGAATTTAAGTCTCTGCTCCAATTATAGAAATTTCCTGCCATATCGAGAAATTCAAAAAACTTATCACATATCTTATGTACATGGTACGGATTATCTTCAGCTTCTATACCTAATATTTTAGTAATTTCTTTTTCTAAACTATCAGGATGGTCATAACTTCTATATCCAGGATGATGAAGTCCAGTTTCATCAGTCCAACCATCAATATATTTATCAACAATAGGTTTTCTACAATAATCTTTAAGAATATGAATTGTATTAAGAAGTTCTTGTTGAGAATCTATATTATAAGCATAAATATAAGAATCACATATATCTTTCATTATTTCTTTAGGAAGATAATAAAATTCATAAGGACGAGGACCTATACATTCAGTAATAGATTTATCCTTCCATTCTGGATGATTTGTTTGACTTTTCATCTTCCAATCATCCCATTCTTTATATATTTTAGAATAAATTCTACATTCTTCTTTAAAATCATCCCAGGATATTTTAGGAGTTACCCATGTATATAACTCCTTCAAACATTTATCACATGCTTCTGATAATACTTCATTTCTTGTCATAATTATTTAAAAATTTCTTTAAGTCTTCGTAAGAAATATCATCCACATAACTTCTAAAGAGATTCATTTTATTTTCATATTCATTATTTTCTTCCTGATCGTTAGTTATTTCTTCATACAATTCATCATAGTTAGAAATCGTCCATTTATCAAATGTATTTTTAATTTCTTCTAAATCTTCTAATGAATCAACATCCTCAAGTGAAAATGTTTTATTCTCGAAATCTGTATCCTCTGCAAATGCATATTTCCAATTATCAAGAATTTCATTTATAATACATTCAGCTATATAATCTTGTGAATTGAGACACATGGTATCATCAAATGATATACTTTCAATATCACATTCTGGAAGAGAATTAACTACATCATTAAATAAATCTTCACTAATTATTTCAGCACTGTTTAAAAATTGTTGATATTTTGTCATAATTCTTTAAAAAATTTACATTCTTTTTGCCATAAAGCCATCATAAAGTAGATTCCACAATCATCTTCCTTATAGCTTTTACATTTAAAACATCTTTCTAATAATTCATCTGATTTATCCATTTTTTAAAAATTTTCAAATGTACCTATAGTTCTAATACTTCCAATAAATAAATCATATGATACACCATAACTATTAGATACATAATTCATTTGAGAATAATCGGAGTCTCCAAATAAACTTAAAACATTTCTATAATCGAATTTTCTACAAGAATTAAGATTATTAGAATGTAAATCACCTTTTATAATGTGTATATTTTCTCCAGTCATTTGTTCTCTATCCATCCAATCTCTTAAAAGAGTACTAGTAGCATCATTAAGATTAAGAGGCATAGGTTTCTTCATAAATTGACCATCTTTACCATGAAATACTAAATAGCGATGAGAACCAACACTAAATACACCATAATATCTATCAAATACGGTAAATGGAATATTAGGGAAATAAGATTTAGCAGCATATTCTAATGCTTTAATGGCGAAATAATCAGCATATCCACCATGATTTCCTTCTGGAACAGCATAGATTTCCACATTATTACATAAAGATTGAATATCTTCTATAAAATGTAACATATGTTTAATAAACACATTAAATTGTTGTTTATTATCCATATTTTGGGGCATGACATGATCTCTACGAGCGGTCATTCCATCCATTCCATCAAGATAATCTCCAAGTAAATTAATTATAATTTTCTCAAAAGCTCCTAATTTACTTACTCTATTTACTAATTCCTCTAATCTTCTTGCAAATTCAGTTTCGTTCCATTCGTTATTAAATAAGCTAGTGGATGATAATGCTGCTCCAACATGAGTATCACTTATATGCAATACAAGTGTTTTTCCAGTATGATAACAAGGTGTATAAGTTTTAGGAGTATAATTTCCATCTATTGTAAAATGAAAATCTTTAGCATATTTTAACGAATTTAATTCTAAAGCTAATTTATTAATAAGTTTATTAGCTTCTGCTAACTGATCCTTTTCAATTCTGCGAAGAACATTATTTTCTTTATTTTGATTATGAAGATTGATAAGTTGTTCTTCACTTAATTCTTCTACTTGATGAGGAGCAAATTCAGAATTAGCTTTATAAATATTAAAAGCTCTGAGGATTCTTTTAAACTCTACAAATGTATAATAGGGAAACTCACGAGACACGATTTTTTGTGTAAGATTGGCCCCATAGTAACTATAGAGTTTATATATTGTCTCCATTTCTTTTCTGTCGAGTTTTCCTCTGAGTGTTGGAGAATCTTTTCTAAATATTTCAAAAGTGTAATATTGGATATTTCCATTTTCATCACGTTCTACTTCAGTAACGGCTCTATCATCTGTTTCTACTTCTTCTTTAGTAGTAGTAACATTTCTTTTACACTGAGAATAAATATCTAAAAATTCTTTAATAAGTTCAATAGGATGTTCAGAATCTATAATATTTTGTCTAGCTTGATAATAATAGTTAGCTTTATGCTTTTTATTATTTAACGATTTATACTTTCTCAAGTCTTCAATAATTTCTTTTATTTTCTTTTCACTAATTTTATTCATTTTTCAATGTTGTACAATGTGATAATAAAAAAGTCCGAAAGGAATATAATTCCAATCGGACTTAGCAAGTAGTTTTATATGTTTAAAATTATCTTATTCAGCAGATTCGTAACCAAATACTGTCAACTTATAAGGTTGAGTTCCCTTTGAAGGACAATACTTAACAATAGCATACAAAGAATTCTTCTCCTTAACCTTGTGCTCTACAAAAATCTTCACAGAAGCCTGATTATCAATAACCCACTCCTTTGAAGCTTGCTCAGCTGCCTTAGAGGTCTTTTCACAGAAAATTTCTTCATTAGTATCAGCTGCCTTACCAACATAGAACTTTTCGGGAGTATGAGTTCTCTTTTCATACTTAATCTTTTCTACTTGATAAGGACGTTCACGAGTATCCTGAACACCAGTTTGAGTTACAATATAAGCACCAATTCCAGCCTTATCATACTTCTTCTTCTTCAGATAATCCTTCATCCAATCCTTGATATTATCTTCATTAGTAGCATTTTCCTTAGACCATTTCTTAAATGCTTGTGTAGCATCAACCATGAGGTTCATAGGAGCGGCTTGCTTAATAGCTTCATCTTTGGTCTTACCAATAACTTCAAACTTCTTAAATAATTTCATTGTTTCCATAATAAATTTATTATATTTTTTACACATTTTCATTTGGCAAATTTGCCAACATAAACTATCTACTTATTATAAAAACTATCTACTTGTTTAGTGTGAATTAAATATATTATTCAACAATTCGTATCATATATATTTAACATATTTTTACATTAAAATTTTATTTTGACTTAAAATGGAAAATAAGTAGAAAGAATATTTTGTATCTCTTTCAAAATATCTTTGCCTTTTAATCCGAAAGTAGGAAATTCTTCAGATTTATTTCCATAAGCAAAATCTTCACAAACTATTGCTAATCCTTTAATAAAATTATCTGGTAATCCTAGATTTTTACTTAACTTATATATTAAAGAATAATAAGTTAAATCCGGATTTTTTGGTTTATTCTTTGCATACAAATAATTTATTAAAGATATAAGAATTAGTTTTCTTTCAAATGGAGAATGTCCATCTGACTCTGGAAGATTTAAATATCCTAAACTATAATGTTCAAAATAAAATCTTCTAAGTTCTTCAAAATTCATATCCTTTAATTTGGTTAAAATATCCAACACAACGGAGAAGATATTTTACTTCTTCGATTCCACTTTTAAATAATTTAGTAGTCATAGGATAAATGCAAGTGTTGTATTCTAGAACTGTAGATACAACTAAGAAATTACCTTTAATTGTTGGCTTTTCTATATTATAGAATTTATTAGCTACAAGTTTTAACAACCAACTATAAAAAGCTATTTCACGTTGATAACTATATTGTACAGGATTAAAATAATTTATAGGCTTACCACAAGTTTTTAAATCATTTACAGTAATTACATTTTCTTCTGTATCTATACTAAAGTTATCAAGTTTAGCTTTTAATTTGTAGATTCTTGGTTCATATTCTGGAATTTCCATCTGAATGTCCAGCAGAATAGTTTTCTCATTACCTGTAATTGGAGAATCCACAATACCAGTAGGATTAAGTAGCTTTTGAATATCTGAATTTTCATTTAAAGTCTTTAAACAATTAGTTAGTAATTCAAAATTCCTTTCATCAGTATAAATACGTTCCTTAGAATTTTCTTTAATAGGATTTTTCTGTTCATATAAAAACCTATCTCTCCAATATGGTTCTGCTTTATCTCTAAATTCTTTAAGCCTATTAGATGTAAGTTTGTCTTTGTAATATCCTATTTTATAAGACATACTTTTAATTTCATCATCAGTTGGAAATGTTCCATCAGATTTATAAAGTGCATCAGCCATTAATCCAGCTTTTGCTGTAGGTTTAAATACACCTTCTATCACTTCAAATGATTCTGGCTGGAGTACTTGTTGATGAATAAGACTACCTGTCTCAAAACTCGGATTATAAGGAGAAGGTTCATTCTTAAAAAATGCTTCTACTCCTTCTTTAACAAGTTTACCTAACCTACTATTTGAAATATATTCCTTTTTATAATCTCTGAAATAAATTTCATCACTAATGTCTTCTAATTTAAGAGTATCTAATAGTGGAGTTATTTTAATTTGTTTAATCAATTCATTATCAACAGTCATAATACAAGTTAAATTCTTTAAAACAATTCATTTCTAATGCCATATTATAGACATCTTCAATCTCATCATAATCTAAAGTATATATTTTTAGAAATGGACCATATTCCTTATTATTAGGACTATTTATTAATAAACAAGGTATTCCTGCACTATTTAAAGCTTTCCATTGATGTGGAGAATCTTCTATAAATACATCAATTCTACCTTTTATATACTTAGATTTAGGAATATTATATCCAGGAACTTGATATAATGGACTATTAGGTAAATCATTAATTTCTATTGCCTTTTTAGACCAACGTTTTTTATTTACCCTTGAACTACAATACAGTTTAGGTACAAAATTGGGCCTCCTAATAACAGGAAGCCCAATCCAAAAATCACGTTCTTTAGATAATATATGAGTTACATTTCTAGTAATAGCCCAATCATATTTAGGCCATTTCTTAAATCGATTTAAATATCCTTCACTAAACCCAAATATAGTATCATCTAAATCGCATCCAATTTCTAAATGTTTAATCATTCTCTGTTTTACTAGATTCAATAGTTAAACCAGTATCTAAACGGAATGTCTCTTTTTCTTCTTTAGAAAGGTTCTTATAAGAAGTAACCAATCTCTTTATATAAGTTTCTCTTTTCATAATTCTTCATAAATTTCTAAATCTGACAAAGCAATATAATGAGTATCATTAAGATATTCTCTTAACTGTTTCCAATCCTCAATAGTATCAAGAATTTTATCATCTTCTAAATCATTACCATATTGCATTATTATCTTTTCTACTGCGTCGTTATATGATTTTGCAGAAGTTGTTCTTATAAAAGGCCAAACATCTAATGGACATTCGGCCCATAAATATTTATTCATTACTTTGTTAATAATTTATAAAAATATTCTTTAGGCATATAAACATATTCATTGTTTTGTTGCCTATCACTTTCTTTATTCCAAAAAATAACTAAAGGTTTATCTTTTAAAGGGCAAGCTTCTGATATTGATTCAATATTAGGGGAATTTTTAGTACGCTTACACTGTATATAACAATCTAATACCCCTAAAGTATCTGCAATATCAATCTTTGCATTATCAAGATTACGTGATTCACTTCTAGAAGATCTTAAACCTTCGAATCCTAAATCAGTTAATTCATGTATAATCTTCAATTCGTAACCGTTACCTTTACGTTTACTTTGTGAAGCCTTCATTGATCTTTTGGTATGTTCATCCATCCATTCAACCTTTATTCCATCTTTCGGAACAGTATTCTTATTAGCTCTAATTTTAAGAGCTTGAACTGATAAAGTTGTCATTTCAGCTGCTTGTTCTATTGATTCATAAACCCATGAATTACCTGCTTTATCAGTTATTTTAACAGCTGTGTTTAAATTCTTTTTCTACCTCATAATTCTTATTTAATTGTATGTACTACTGACCACCAAATATTTCTTTCTAAATATTGTCCTCTTGGAATCTCACCTTCTACAAAAGAACCTGCAATAATAAAGGGAAGTTTATGACCAGACCATATATCTGGCATACCTCCACATTTCATAAGTACTGGAGGTTCTGCAAATACATAAGAACCTGTCCAATCTTTAGCTATATAAACTTTCATCTTTTAAAACTTTTTATTCATTTTCAATACTCTCATTTAAAATTTGAAATAATTCCATATAGTCATTTATTTTACTTGCTAATTCTTCTTCAGAATACACTCCACTTCCAACTCTTCCACATTTTGGACAAGTTTGAATACTTGACATTGGATCAATATTAAGTTCACTTTCATTATAAATAGTTTTACAACTAGCACAAATATATTTCTTCATAACGGATTACATTGAATTAAATAATAAATATCCTCTACTGTAACATCAAATGGTGCTCTTTCATCACTTCTAATACCATATTTGATAATAGAAAATAAATCGTCTTGAGTTAATGATTCTAAATATTCTTGTTTAGTCATTTTAATACTTTTTTAAGAATTAAATACAATACATAAATAACACTTATTCCTATTATAGGATATATAATATCCCAAATTTCAATTTCGTAATTCATTTATATTAAGTTTAAACTATCAAATAATTTATCAGCTAATTTCATCCAGCTCAATTTGTTTTCTATTTTTCTACTAATTGCAGCAGATTCTTTAAAAGGGTCTTCACAGTTTAAATATCCCATACTTTATTTAAATTTATAATTAGACATAAATTCATTAACATATTCTTTCATATTCTCTACTCCTACTAGTTTAATTGAATCAGTAAAGTCTTTTTTTAAATACCAAGGCATCCAGAAATAATTTAATTCAGGATGTTTTTTACGAATAAGCCACATATTATGTAGTCCTGGTCTATCCGAATCGAATATTACTAATATGTATTTAAAACGTTGTTTAAATTCTTCTAATTGTTTATCTAAAACAAATGTAGATTCAGATGGAGTACTAACTGCTGCTATTCCAAATTCATACATTGCAGCACAATCTTTCATAGACTTTGTAATAACAAGTAATTCTCCAGTTTTAGGAAGTTGATGATAGCCTTGAAGTACTTTTTTAGGAAGATTATTTATAAACCTGATACCTTTTTCTTTATTAAATGGAAAATAAATCTTCCAAAGTTCTTTAGAATTTTTATCTTTACCAAAATAATATCCATAAATTGGACACTGTTCATTAGATATAAATTTTAATTCTCCATTTAAGAATATATTTTGTAAAGAGAATATTTTATATTTTTTAAGAGTTTTCTTACTAATTCCAAACTGTTTCCACCATTCTAATTCTTTAACCGTATAATTTTTTATTGTAACTTGTATCTTAGCGGATTCAGTTTCTTTTAATGATTCTACAATTTTAGGAGCTTGTTTTTTTACAACATTTGAATTTATTAAATTGAAATCTTTAGCTATAATATTTAAGGCTTCATAGTAATTACAATTATAAAGTCTCATTACAAGATTCCAACAATCAATATGTTCATTAGTTGCAAAATCATGTAAATAAAGTATTCCAGACTTGGACTTATATATAGAACAAGTTACATGGTTGTCACTTCTTAGAGGACTGAGGAATAGTTTTTTACTATTCACATCAGTCCTAGTATAATAAGACATTATAGACTCTTGATTCACTTTGGAAAGTATAAAGTCTTTATTAATTTTTGGTTGTAACGATATAAATTCCATAAGAGCCTATAATTAATTATTAAACTTCTAAATCATCTAAATTAAGATCATCGGAATTGTCAATATCAGAATTATCAGTATTAGAGTCCATGTTTGTTGGCTTAGCATTCTGATAATTCTTCTGCTGTGTAAGCTCATAATTAGTAAAGAACAAATTATCTCCAATAAAGTTTACAGGAAATACCTCTCCAGTCTTACTAAGACCACAAGCATTAGGAAGAGCTGCATAAATAGTTCCATTATTATTACGACCTACTAACTTTAAACTAGTTTCTACATTATTCTTTCCAGCAAGAGCTTTAATAATCAAATCAATAAATTGATCGATTGTTTTAATCTTCGAAGCATTAGCCTTAATCTTCTCTTCACCAGCGGGATTAAGAGCATGAACAATTTGCATCAGTGTAAACTGGAAATTCTCAAATCGAGAAGGGCGGTTGTATTCATGTCCTTCATTGTTTTTATATGTAGGACGTTCCATATCTGCATCTGTAGTAGGAATAAATAAATTGGTACTAAATGTTCCTTTATTATCTCCAGTACCTGTAAATTCAAGTGCTACTACAGGATATTCAGCATTAGGATCTTTAGAGCCTTTAAGAATAGTTTTCTCAATCTTTGTAAGATTTACAGTATAAATGTCATAAGGACGAAGATAAGCACCAGCACTGCTAGTAAATGATTGTTCACTAAGATTACTAAAATTAAACATATAATATATTCATAAACATAAAATTAAAAAGAATTATCTAAATTATATTTAAATTATCTAAATTTAAAAATATTTTTAAATTTCTAATTCAAAATCATCCATATCTACTCCAGATTCATCGTCTACATCAAACTCTTCTGGATTAGCTATCTCTTCGGGAACGTCAATAATGTCATCCTCAGCTTGAGGAGTATTTCCAATTAACTTGAAATAACCTTCTTTACCATCATAAGGAACTATTTCAAATGTATCTCCATATTCTGCAAGATTATCATGTTTAGAACCACGACAACTCACTGTATAAGTCTTAGTAAGTCTATTTCCAGACTTTAAATCCTCACACAAAATAGGTGTAGTAATTCTACCTTTCTTTTCAAACTTAATATCAAGCTTTGTTTCTGGTTCAAATCCAGTTAATTCAACTGCTTTATTATTAAGTTGCCATTTTCCTTCAAGAAGATGGATTAATGGTTCAGACTCACCGTCATCTTTAGGTTTCTTTGTACGAGTTGTAGTAGCTTTCTTAGTTACTTCCTTAAAATCTCCAAGAGTAGCTTCTCTTGTAATAATCTCTCCAGTTGAATCGTCAACTATTTCAATAATAAGTTTTGCAGAATTAATATTCCAAGCCATAATTATTCTTCATTATATTCTTTAATTACTTTAAGTATCTCATTTAAGTCATTATCAATCTCTAATTCTTCAAACATTCCCATTGGAGTTTTAGCAAGACATTTACCATCATTATTAGTAACTAATTTATATTGCATCTTGCCATCATCACCTTCTTCTGTCTTGGCGAAGAAAATATAAGTAAATAATCCTTCAAGAGTTACTTTTTCAGAAAGAAGTTTTCCAATAGTTTTAATAACATACTTAGGATCAATTTCAGTGCCAGTATTTTCACAATGAGTTAAGAAGCACATTGTACAATCTTCTCTCATTTGTTCAGCATATCTAAGTATTTCCATTGCGTGTTGTGCCAATTCTGAGAACTTTTGGTATCCCACTTCAGTTGCACGATCAACAAACTCATAACTTAGCACATATTGAAAATCATCGACTACTACAGTAGTGATATTAGGTAATTTTGAATTTACTATCTTAAGAATCTTAAGTATAGCTTCCCAATTAGAGCTTACATAATAATTTCCAGTAATTTCCTTAGTTTCTTTATTAACTGTAAAAGGAATATACTTCTTTTTCCAGCCTCTAAAAGGTAGAGGTTTACCTGTAGTTGAAATAATGAAAGTTGTTTCTGGATCTAGGTTACGAAGACTTGTTGTTTTTCCGTGACCACTTTCACCATAAATACATAATGTTTGACAAGCCATTATAAAATTAATTTAAAATCATTTTTGCTTGAATTATCTACTTCTTCTTTTTCTTCATCTTCCTTTAATATATAATCAGGTGTTAAATATTTATTATAATCATAAATTTCGTTAGGTAAAGGTAATTCATGAAAAATTCCAGATTTGCCAAAGAAATTTACTGCAATCTCAACGTCAGATTCTCCATATCTTGACTTTAAAACTGAAATGGTTCTGAATTTATCAGTCAATTTCTTTATATCGTAGCCTCTATAAGTACTAAGCTTATCTCTATGAGGATTATAAATAGCAAGAACTACCTCTGCGTCAGTTACAGGACCACCACTATCTTTCGTATCATTAATAGTAAATCCAGTACGTGCTGCTTTGAATCTCTCTATACTACCTTGGTCTCTATTAGCTTGTTGAACAACTACTGGAGATATACCACACATATTTCTAAGTGTAAGTAGATATTGAGAAATTAAATCAATTTCTTGCTTAAGAGTGTGTCCTTCACTAGGTCTACAGATGCCTATATGATCTACTATAACAGTAAATATCATATCTGGATCATTTGGAATATATATTTTACGATGTTCATCTTCTTTAAAGGTTCCAAGTTTTTCTAATTCTTTTAGAAGTAACGAATATAATACTTTGGCATTAAGAGCTTTATCATAAACTACAATATGTTCTTCCATTTTCTTTAACCATGGAATACATTCTTGTACTATATTATATAGTTTGTCAGAAATGACTTGTCCTTTTCTTCTAGACAATAAATCCTTCAATGATACTTCTATCCCATATTTTTCAAATATATACATAGTAAGAAGTTTACCAAATACCATATCTGGGTTCATTTCTAGTGAAGCTAACCATACCTTATATTTATTATCATCCAAATGATCTTGTAAAGGTTTAAAAATATAACTGAAAAGCACTTCTGTACTTTTTCCGCTTCCAGAATTACTAAAAACAACAGTATAAGTTTGTTTAGTAACTCCATCTATAACTGATTCAAGTTTAGGAAGTCCCATAGAATAACCTTCATTCTTACCAAGACGACCTAATTCAATTTCTTGTAATAGAGATTCAGTTATTGTCATCTATATGTCCTTCATTTTCTTGAATATCAAAATATTTATCTTTTATTAAAAATACAAAGAACTCTTTACTATTACAAGTAATAGGTAAATCTCCATATTTCTCTTTATATCTATTAAGATTTTTAATTAATTCAGTTATTGTCATTTATTACCATAATTGAAGTTTTTCTATTCCATTATCATCTATTACAATTGCATCTGTGATTTCATGTAATCCATTTTTAAATCTAATAGAATCGGTACAAACAACTGACATATTTTTATCTTCTGGATATATTTCTATCCATTCTTCTAAATAATCAATTAGTTCAACTATTGTCATCTGGTTCTACTAATTCATAATCGTATCCATTATCTTCACACCAATATTCAGCTGATTCATTAGAATCAACATACATTAATATATCTCCTTCATTAATTCTTTCAATTAAATCTTCAGTAAGTAAATTATCATACCAATCAGAAGACTTACTTTCCCAATCGGTTACATCATAACCATAAGCCTTATTTCCAGAAGTTAATAATATTCTAATCATAATTCACTAACCAAATCAATAGATGCTATATTCCAATGTTCATTTAGAATATTATTTTTAGCTTCATCTGCAGAATTAGCATAACACCATTCTTTGTCATAATCACCACTCTTAGTAGTGAATCTTACTAAGTATTTTTTCATATTAATTGTGTTGCTTCAAGATTAATATTAATAGAATTACCTTCTCTAAAAGCTTTCAATGCTTCTCCACCTCTATCAATTATAAATCTATCAAGAGTAGTAAAGTTATATCCATTTTCAATTCCCCATTTAATATTATCAATTATTTCTTGATGAATTTCTGGATTATTCTTTATAGATTTAGCATACTTTTGAAAAGCCTGTTCAAGAGAATCGAAGTGCTTTGACACTGTCCTTAGATTAAAGACTTGTCCTTGAACAGTACAGGATTGTGGATATGTATAAAACAATTCTTCTCCAATTTCAAAAGCACTTCTATAATATTTCTTCAAGAAATTCTGATTAAATTGAACATCTTCTGGAATAAATCGAGTTCCAGGTTTGGGAATTTTATAGCTTTTCAGTATAATACCCTTTTCTTGAAGGGATTCTAATGCTAATCTTAAATAATTTTTATTTTCAAAACATTCTACATATTGTTGGAGATATTCATATTCTCCATCTTGTGCTAACAAAATGACCTTAATAGTAAATAATTCATTAGGATATATTTTATAATCTCTTATTAAAATTAATTCACTATCAAGGTCATGTCTTAAATATTTCACAGCATACTAATAAGTATTAGCTGCTAAAGATTTTCCTCAGATTTCTCTGTTTTATTCAATGCATAATCATTTAAAAATTTATCTAATAGTTCCCTATATCTATCATTAAATGCAGATATATCATAGTTATCAGATATATAAGAGTATAGTTCATTAGATATACCACTCTTACACTGATTTTCTATTAAAAGCATTATAATGAATTCTTCTCTTTCTATTGAACTTCCTAACATATAATTAAAATCTAAACATTATTTCTCCAAGTTTTGGCTTAAACAATTCAGGTTGTTTACCCCTTAAAACTTGTTCTAATCCTTTTTCATCAATGGTAATATAATTACTGTTTTTATGAGAATCTTTATACCACTTCTCTTCTTGACTATGATGTATTACAATATTAAATATTTCAGCTTGTTTATTAGTAGAGGTCTTACGAATTACTCTACCTCTAGTTTGTACTGCTCTACGCTCACTGCTATCCATACCTAATATAATAGCAACACTGGTAGACGGATCATTAAAGCCTTCAATTAAACGCTTACATGAATGTAGATGTTTTATTTGTCCTGAAAGATATTTTTCAATCATATCTGAAGCTCTCTTTTTACTAGTTTTTCCAGTATAAACATATTCTCCATTCTCTAATGCTTCAGCCATTTTAACATTATTACTAAATGTTATAATTTTAGCATTAGGTCGTGCTTCCATTATTTTTTTAGCTATTTCAACTTTTTTCGGATGATTATTTATAAAAGCTTTACGTTTGGTCATAGTACGCATAAATCCAGCTGAATGATAATTTATAGTTTGGAGAATTTCTTTCTTTTTGGATTCATCATTTCCTTTATAAAGTTCGTCACGATATGCTAATTTAGCTCTCCAACCTTCTGGACCTGCCATTCTCATAGCAATATCAAATGAAAACTGAAAAAACTCAAAATGTTGTAACCATTCTTTTTGTAAAGATTTATACTCTTCAATATCGTCAACTTCTATGAGTACTTGATATTCTTTAAATTCTGAAACCCATCCGTTAGCTATTGCTTCTATAGTAGATACTGTATCTACAATAGGACAATATTTTTCTATAAGATAATGTTTTCCATCAAGTCTTTCAAAAGTAGCAGTAAGACCTAAAATAAGTTTATATTTTACTTTATTAAATATTTGTGACATTTGATCTGCTCCAGAGACATGAATTTCATCTATTATAAGCATATCACATGACCATTCATGTTTAATTACAGTATTAATAACTTGTACTTCTATATTAAAATATAAATCATTTTTATTCAATTCTTCATACCATTGATCTTTAAGAGTTATAGTTGGAACGACAACAAGAACTCTTAAATTAGGATATTTTTTCCGAACAGCCTTGATTGCTGTTATTGCTGTATATGTTTTTCCTTAGTTAGCCAAAGGCAGTAGGAAATTCCCAACTGCCTTTACCTTTATTCTTTATCCACTTTCTAACAGCTTCTTGTTGTCGTTCAGTTCTAGTCATGCTTTTCTATTTTATAAGGTCTTACGTTTAATCCACATAAAACATAATAACCATTATTTTCATAATATCCATTAATTTCTCTTGTATATGTACTTGAACCAAGTAAATCTTGTCTTGTTTCTACAATACGTATTTCAGAGTTATCTGGAACATCGGAAAGCATCTCAATCAATTCTTTTTTAGTCATTTAAATCTATATTTTTATACTTAGCTACTATTTCAATTTGCTTTTTAAGTTTCTTCCAATTATAGATATGTCTATCTATTTCTTTTTCAAGTCTTGGAAGTACTTTATTTTTGAGAGTAACTAATTGTTCCGTAGTCATATCAGAATACTTCTGTCTTTTTGAGAGTATTAACATTGCTCTCATTTCGTGATAAGACAACCCCTTTTCACTAAGTCTTAATACCAGTTTCTCTGGCAAATGGAGTTTTTCCTTAGCTATTTTTAATCTTTCAGTATTAGAATTTGCTTTAATTTCATTTTCCTCAACTTTAGTGAACCACATACCCATTTTTGTAATGAATGTCATAGTTAAATGTTGCTTTGTCATAGCTCCAAGATAATCGATACAACCATCCATTACATCAGAAATAGATATATCTTTAAATTCATCAGGTAATTGACTAGCAGCTTCTGAAATAGGAATATCAGACCAATCTTCTATTTCTTTCTTACCTTGTTCAGTTAGTTTTTCATTAGTGTTTTCAATAAATTGACGAAGACTAATTCTTAAACTATTTCTAGAAACAGAATTTCGTTCGTTTCTTTGATATGTATTCTCACAATATCTTAGAAAGAGCTCTACATTACATTTGTTTATTTGTTCACTTACTTCTTTTAATACATTTAAACGTCCAAGATTCTTAACATCATCATTATTTAACATTTTAAGACAATGATTATAACACTGTTTTAATCTATCTTTAGACATATCTCCTATTAGTTCAGTATTTTGAACATATTTATCTCCTTCTTTTACTTTTTCACCTTTCCACACAAAGTTGGAAAATTCAGACTTATTGATAGCTTGTTTTAAAGCTTCTCCTAATACGTTGTTCATTTAAATCTATCATAATAATATATCTTTTTTTGAATTATCTTGTTCTCTAATAAATTTAATAAATATTAAATTACTATAATTATACGGTACAAATTGTCCAGTAGAACTATCGTACCAAGTATCTTGTCCTGCAATTGTTTCTTTATAAGTTAAATAACCTATTTCTTCAATATCAGGAACTCTGGATTGCCAATTAGGAAAACAAACACACATAATATATTGTCTTCCAAAAGGTGCATTATCTAAATTTTTAAAAACAAGGGTTTGATAATTTAATAAATCTTGTTCTTTAGCTAATACTTTTACTTTAACTGTTACCACTTTAATTTGTTTTGTGAAATAGTATCTAATTCACTAGGAATTACATACCAACGACACAAATCATAAATGTGGTCATTATATAACGTTTCTATATCGACTCCGGTAAGTTTAGATTCTTTAGAAAGTTTAGAAAAAGATGGAATTCCATATTTACCTTCATTTTTATAATAAAAAGATTCACAAGCTTTTTTAGCAAAATTATTTGCGTCTTCTTCGTTTTTGAAATTCTTAGTTATGCGATACTTTACACCAAGAGTTTTTCCTATAGTTCCGTAATATATATTATATTGATTCATAAAATTAATCCAATTATAAATAATAATACTCCTCCTATAGAAGAGCCTATTATTGTTTTTTTATTATTATTTTGTAATTTATTTATTTTTAAAGAATCAGAAGTAACTTTTTTCTAATACAAACTTATCTCTTGACTTTTAATTTCGGATTGTTCTTCACAAATCATATTAAGTTCCTCTAAATTCTTTATTTTTTCTTTTAAGATAGGATTTTCAATACTTAATTTCTAATGCTCTGCTAATATTAATGCTAATACTTTAACTGAATCATTTTTCAGAGATTCTTTCTATGTATTGCTTAATATAGTTGTCTATGAAAACCCCATTAGTGGAATCATCAGCATTAATAATGCCATCAACTACTTCTTCATGCCGCTTATTGTTTTTTTCTAAATCATTATCTAATTGTAATATTATAGTTTTAACACTATCTTTTTTATTAGATAAATCATCTAACTTTTTATTTAAAGTTTTAAGTTCCTTTAAAATATTATCATCTACATTATCAGGAGATTTGTTAAATATCAAATACTGCTGAAATATAAGAAATGCAACTATTCCTATTATTACAATAGTTATTATACTTTTATCTTTCATTCTCCAGTATCAAAATTTTCTGGTAAAGTCTCTCTACATAATTTTACAATTTCCTTATAGTTAGATTGAAATTCCTTAAGAAATTGTTTTAATGTAACATTATCTTCTTCCCATTTTTTAGCAGTTCTATGATGTGCTATTTTATTAAGACAATGAGAAAGAGTTAGTCCATAAAGTGTATTACCTGGTTCTATTTCATATTTACCAGTATCACGTTTTTTAACACGTTTATTAAATGTTAAATCATAACGTTCACTATCAGGACTAGAAAGTTCCATAGTAAAATCAGGTTCTACTATTTTCATATTTTTTAAAAATAGATTTTATTTTTGTTTTAACAATTAGATTCCATTTTTTATTATACATTTTATTCCAATTTTCATTATAATAAGTAAGGAATATTGTGTCACTAGGAAGATATCCATCGAATACTATTTCTCTAAAATTATAATCACATCTATTAAGTATTCTATCATTAACTCTAATGGCATAATGACAACTATACTTATCATAGTGGATTAATGTATAAAAAATATTATGTTTCTCTAATTGTTCTGCTATAACGGCAGCTACAAAACAACATCCACCACAATTTATGTTATATTTATTATCTAATTCCTTACATAAATTGTTAATGGATGTAAATAGTTGTTTTTTTGTCATTCAAATTTACCTTTGAAATAATCTGGATTATATTCTCTTATTCCATCCAAGTCCATATCAATATAATCGAGGATTTTATCCATTTCTCCTCCTACTTTTTCCATACAATCAACAAGTTCATTGTATACACGTCTAGCAATATTATATTTCTTAATATTGGCATTAAGTTTAGCCTTCATAAAAGCAATATTATTGCCAGTTTCTTCATCAAATTCGTCATCTCCACAAGGCTGAGAAACACCAGTTCCAACAATTAACCATCCTTCATAATAAGTATTATCCTCATTAGATGGCCAATATTTCTTCTCTATCGAATCCATTATTTCTCTAGAGTTATCGCACATTTTATTGATAGAACTTTCTAGTCTGTTTATCATCTTGTAGACATCTTCTACACATACCTTGGTAATTTTATTACCA
>Ga0247610_10002762_pt1 | contig 19884 bp, 18 predicted proteins | sample 174DNAGHGhighgp2_FD_193483 | JGI IMG/M metagenome (GOLD analysis project Ga0247610, IMG submission 193483) | Sheep rumen microbial communities from Palmerston North, Manawatu-Wanganui, New Zealand - 1742 DNA GHGhigh gp2 | ecosystem: Host-associated > Mammals > Digestive system > Stomach > Rumen...
AGAAATAGGTTTTGTTAGTTTTAATATCTTTTCTACTTTATTAGTATCTATTTTATCTTTATTTTCATCTAGTGCATTGATAACAGTTGTAAGAATATCTGCTATAGATTGTCCTGCATCCTTGAAATTTTGAGTAGTTAACTCTTTATAATGTATAGGTTTACCAGTTTTTTCATCCCATTGATCAGGAATTTGTAAAACTGCAATTTTTGATATTCCTTCACCAATATTTGCGATCAATGTACTTATTTGCATAGATGCACTTAATACTTTTTCCATAGGAGATAGGTTTTGCTTACCAGTTATTTCTCCTAATAAACCAGCAGTTGTTGTATCAAATAATGTTGGATTTTCATTATATATATTAGTTAATTCTCCAAATATTGATGTAAGAATAGTTGATATTCCTTTGCCCATATTTTTAAAATCCTGAGGAGTTAATGTTCGATATTCAATTACTTTACCGGTTTTATTATCCCAATTATATGGAATTTGCAATGTTGCAATCTTTGTTATTCCTTCACCAATATTTCCAATAAGCTCACCGATTTGGAAAGATACTCCTAATACTTTTGCAATACTACTTGGTTTTTTTCCAATTCCTAAAAATCCTTCTGCACCATCATCAAAAATATTAGATGTTCCATCTCCCCATTTAGTACCATCTTTATAGATTTTTCCTAATGAAGATATTATCAATGTCAAGATTTTACTTATTCCTTTTCCTGCCATATCGAAATCTTTTGTTTTTAATTGACGGAATCTTATTGCTTTTCCTTTATCATTATATTCAACCGGTATTTCAAGTTTAGCAATTTTACTAATACCTTCACCAATATTTCCAATTAATTCACCAATTTTATTAGATACATCAATTACTTTATTGATTGCTGAATTTCTATCATTATACATATTGCTTAATGCAACTGCTTGTGTTCCATCCGGTAATTTTGCATTTCCGGTCCATATATCATATAATGCTTGGGTCATTGTTGTTAATAATAATGCGGTATTACCAGATGCTAATGTAAAATCTTCATCTTTTAATTGTCTATATTTTATTGGTTTACCATTATTATCATACATATATGGAATTTGCAATGATGCTATTTTATATACTCCTTCTCCTACATCTCCAAGTATTTTAGCAATATCATCAGAAACTTGTTTAATAAATTTAATATTATTTTTAATATTTTTATCAATTGTAATCTTTTGTGGAATAGAAACATAAGAAGAAATATTTTCAGATACAGTAGAAATTAATTCACTAATATCTCCAATGTTTCTAATTAATTCTATTGTTTTTATAATACTTTTTACCACACCATAAATACCAAATACTACATATTGCATTGCTGTAATACCTAAGCTAGCTTTTATATATGGGGAACTAGCAATGCTTTTGAATAATTCAGAAATATCTGTTGATATGAGATCTTTCATTGTTTTAATATCATTTTGAATATTATTTCTATATTCATTTGCATTCTTTACAACAATAACAAAAGATGCTGATATCATTTTAAGAGCATTAGACATTGGTATTAATGTTTTAGAACCTAATGCAGCCAATAAACTGAATGGAGGTAAACCTAATGCCATAAACACTTTACCATAAGAAGCTATTGCTGATGAAAGGAATTTAATTGATGATTCTACGGTTTCTGGTTTGTATTTGCTAAATATATTTACTGTATTTCCTACGTTTTCCCCAATTAAGTTTAATGCATAAGACATAGGAACTAATACTGTTGATCCTAATACGGTTAATAAATTAAATGGTGGAATTCCTAATGCAGCAAATAACAAACTATATAAGCCAACTGATTCAGAAAGTAATTTAATAGAATGTAATACTTCTTCTTCACTAAAAGACTTAAATATATTGACGGTATTTCCTATTGCTACACCTAATGTAAATATAGCTAATGACATTTCTAAAGCAATAGCTCCACCAATAGCAACCAATGCATTAATTCCAGGAGCTCCTAATATACCAAATATTACTCCAAATCCGGTTGTGATCAATGCTAATGAACCAACTTTTAATAATATTTCTTCTGGTGTATAATCTTTAAATATATCTAAAACTATTCCAACAGACATTCCAAGAGCAAAAATTGCTAATGACATTTCTAAAGCAATAGCTCCACCAATAGCAACTAATGTACCAAAATTACCAATTATACCAAATATTACTCCAAATGCTGTAGTGATCAATGCTAATGAACCAACTTTTAATAATATTTCTTCTGGTGTATAATTTTTGAATAAATATAAAACTATTCCAACAGAAATACCAAGTGCTCCAATTCCTAAAGCTATTAGTAAAGCAGCTTTACCACCCTTTTGAATAGAATCTTTTGCCATACTTAGTATTCCAAAAACTATTGCCATACCACCGGTGAACTTAATCATTGCCAATGCATAATCTTCTACACTTTGTATTTTATATTTAGTTATAAACCAAGCACCAGTTAATAGAATAACATGTAATACTCCAACAAATATTAAGAAATTCTTTAAATTATTCAAAGTTTTTTCATCTCTCATCAAAAAGTTTATTCCAGCAACAACTAATCCCATTATTGTAGTAAATGTTGATATTGCTATACCATAAGAATAAATATCTTTTGTTCCATATTTACTTACAAATAATGAACCAGTTAATAATATGAGATGTAATGCACCTACAAATATTGAGAAATTCTTTAAACTATTTAATGTTTTTTTATCTTTCATAAGAGCAGCTATTCCAACTACTATTATACCCATCATTGTAGTAAATCCAGAAATAGCTGTTCCATAATCTTCTATTGGTTTTATTCCATATTTATTAACAAATAATGATCCAGTAACAATTACTAAATGGAGAGTTCCAACAAATATAGCAAAATTCTTTAAGCTATCCATTGATTTCTTAGATATAGTATGAGATAATAATACCGCAACTAAACTCATACGTCCTACAAAATCGCCAATTATATTACTATATTCATCAATATATCTATTTCCAAAAGTTTTAGCAAAAATACTTCCTGTAATGATTACAAAATGTAAAGTTCCGACAAATATTGTAAATTCTGTCAATGATGTCATAGTTACAGGATTCATTATCCAAGTTAATCCTGCTGCTATTAATGACATTGCACCTACAAATACTGTTAAAATAGTTCCATAAGTGATAGCAGAATCATATCCATATTTCTTTACAAATAATGCACCAGTGATTAATGATAATGAAGATATAGCAACAAATAGTCCGAATTCTTCCATCTTAAGCATAGCTCTATTATCAAGCCATATTGATAATCCAACTATAATAGTACTAATTGCTCCTATAAATAAAGATAAAATTCCGGTAAATTCAAGAGCATATAATGGCATCCAACTACTTTTCATAAATAAAGATCCTATAAGTAGACAAGTAGTAGATACGAATAATACTAAAGCAAAATCTTTTAAAGAACTTAATACATTATGTTTAATAAGGTTAAATAATAAGAATGGAGCAATAACCGCTGCTTCAAATAACATTAATACTCCAGTAAATTCAAGAGCGGCTTTTACAAATTTTCCTCCACCTAATTGCATAAACAATGCACCGATCAATAATACTGTTGTACAAACCACAATAGCTGTAGTAAAGCTTTTTATGCCACTAAATATTTCATGATCAATTTTATTAAACAATAAGAATGGAGCAATGACTAAAGCTTCAAATGCCATAAGTACAAAACCAAAAGCTAAAGCATTGACAACAAACTTACCTCCACCTAATTGCATAAATAATGCACCAATAAGCATTACAGTTGTACAAACAATTAAAAATGAAGAAAAGTTTTTTACGCTTTCTAATACTAAGCTTTTGTCTTTATCAAATAATAAGAATGGAGCAATAACAAGAGCTTCAAATACTCCAAGCGCAATACCAAATAAAAATGATGATAATAAATATTTTCCTCCTCCGATATTTACAAATAAAGCCCCAATAAGCATTACAGTTGTACAAGTAACAATAAATGAATTCAAATCATTGATTCCTTTGAATACTTCTGCTTTATTTTGTGAAAACAACATTACCGGAGCAATAACTAATGCTTCAAACATACCAAGAGCAACACCAAACAATAATGCTGACTTTATGAATTTTCCACCACCCATCATTACAAATAATGCACCTATTGACATTACTGCAGCTGCTCCTATCATAAATTCAGTCATACCTTGTAAAGATACAATTGATTTTTTGATATATTTTTCATTTTCTCCAGCTTTCTTAGCAGTTTCTTCAATATCATTTAAAGCTAAAAGTATTTGTCTATTACTATTTGCTATTAATGTTGCTTTATTTGCTGTAATTTCAATATCATCAAAAATCTTATTGACTTCTGTATAAAAATTTTTAATAATATTAACATATGTACTAATATTATTTTGAATGTCTTTTAAGTTTTTTGATTTTACATTTAAAGCATTAATTAAATCAATTATAGAATTTATATATAAAATAGATTCATTTGCATTTTTTAAAATATCATCACTTGGAATATTTTTAGCAAAATTAAATAATGGATCTATTATTGAATTAAGGGATTCTACAATATTTATACTTGTATCAAAATTAAGCAATGACAATGATTTTAATGCTTGTAAAAAATTTGTAATTTTTATAGTATTATTTTCTAGATTATCAAGATTAATTTCAGAAAATTTAATAAGATCTTGTATATTTGCTCCTGATAATCCTTTAACTAATATTTCAATATGACCTTTAATGTCTTCATCTATATCATTTTGATGAGGTATAGATCCTGTATTTGTATTTTTATTTAATGAAGTTATAATTTTATTAATATTATCTTCATTTAAAGTTTTGTCTAATATTTTATGAATTTGTTCAACAAAATTATATAAAGAATCATCACTTCCAAGTATAGATCTTCCTTTATTATTTTTTACACCACCGCTTGCTAATTTATTCATATCAGCTCCTACATTAAAGTTACCTGTATAATAACTAGCTAGTGCCATAGCTACACCTTTTGATAAGCTTGTCAATAATTCTTCTAATGATGCAGTTGCTGCAGGAGATCCACCTGCCATATTAACTCCATCATGTTTGCCATCTTTTGGCCAAATTTTATTTGCAATTTTGCCTAAAATATTTTTACTTTGTTTAGAATCAGCCATATATAAAATTCTATTTATAACTATATTAATATATAATTAAAAATAAATTTATATATTAAATATGGCAATTAAATTTATATCTAAAAAAGATAAATTAAAAAAAGACAATAATATAGATAAAAAGAATATTATTGATTTTGAAAATTCTGAAATAAAAATAATAAGTACTTCTTTATGTAAGAATAACTTTATATTTCCAATGAAAAAGATTAAAGAAAAATCTAATATTGATTACATTGGATATATTAAAGAATCTAATATGTTATTTATACAATTTATGCAAATAAAGAAAAGTTCAGAAGGAATTGAATTAGGATTTAAATCTGAACCAATAGGATATTATTATCATGATGTTCCAGAAGAAATATATAATAAACTACTAAAAAGTAAATCTAATGTTGATTTTTTTAATAATAATATAAAACATAATTATGAATTCCACTTGGAACCTATAATAAATAATTATTAAAAAGGAAGACTTATAAATCTTCCTTTTATTATATATTATTGTATATTATATAATTCATAATTTAACAAATCTGATTCTTCTGGTATACCATATATATTATCTTCATCATTTTTATTTACTCTAAATCTTACTTTAGTTTCATATTGATAATTATTTAATCCATCTATAGTATAATTAAGCAATATATTATAATAACCAGGTGAATACATTTGATTAGCATTTTTATTATGTATAATCATTGTATTAGTATTAGAATTCAGTTTTATTTCATTATTATAATCATTTATATGTGTTATCTGCCATTTACTATGTAAATCTATATTAAAATATTGATTATTATTTAAAATTGATACAATAATCATATCTGAAGAATTAAAATGATTCATTCCATTAGATAATATTATATTCATTCTATTTATCAAGAATTTATCTAAGCTATTTCTTGAATATTTTAATCTATAAGATGATTGAATTTCAAGATAAGAATCATCATGTATCTTAAGACTTTCTTCAGAATAATAATTAATTGGATATTTAGAAATATATACCATATACCAATATGCTGGGTGTTTCAAGTCATGTTCATGTAATGATCCATTTAACGTTCTATTATAATCATCAATATCATTCTTGGTATAATATATTGGTTCTGTTTTCCAATCATCTATAGTCTTTCTATATGCATCATCTCCTTCTTGTGCATTATCAATTTCTTCTTGTGTATAATGTTCACCATCTACTTTAATTGTTCCAATCAAATTATATTGTAATGCACCGGAAAGTTTAAGATTATTTTCATTTATTTCTATAATATTATATTCTTCATATTTATCATGCATTAAATAAGCATCATATTCAACACTTTCTTTATATAATTTTAATCTTGGTTCATATTTATTACTAGAATCAAATAATGATGTATATAATAGATATTGTTTTTCTTCATCATTAGGATTATATTTAATCTGAAAATAATCTTCTATATATATATTATTATCTTTATAAATAGGATAAATAGTTTTGTATTTTTTATCTTTAAAATAAATTCTTATTGATTTTATTTTAGTATTATCATTATTATTATCATCATAATACATTGTTATATATTGATTTATAATAGTTATAATATTATCTAAATGATTTTCTGGATTAAATGTAACTCTGCTAGAAAATTCTTCTAAAATATCATCATCAATATAAGTAAATTCTTCTCCTAATAATACATTATATTGGGAATCATAACATGAAAATAAAATATAACTAATATTTTCAACATTATTTTGTAAATATGATAAAAGTAATATATCACCATATTCATATAATTCAAACAAATGAATACGATTATAGAAATTCTTATTATATGGTATACTTATTTTTCCACGATAATAATTATCATAGAATTGTCCAAATAATTTATGATCATATATCTTTTTTAAATCTAATAATTCATTTATATAATAATTATATATATTACAAATATTTTGAGCATTTTCTATATTATTAAATACTGCTATTTCTATATTTTCATTTATTGTTCTATTTATAATATTTTCTAATAATATTTGATGATTATCTAAATCTTCAAATTGATTATTTTCTTTTATAAATTTTAATTTTATAGGTTCAATTGTAGATTCATTTTTATATATTAATATGTATGTATTGTCATCTATTAATTTATTTATATTAATATAATATTCATTAAATATATCTGAATAATTTAGTAAATTTTGTATATCTACATAATTATTTTCTATTATTTTTGGATAATCTAATTCTAATTGATTAAAATATTTATTATTTGATTCTTCATTTATATTATGAAGTTTTTCAAATAAAGAAAGAATATTATTATTATCATCTTTGAATAATGTATCAATAGTAACTAAACTTGGCTGATACATAAATGAATTGAAATATATTTTCTTAGCTTCAGTATCAATATTTTTTATCTGTTTGAACATAGTAAAATCACCATCTAAATAATATTGATATTGAAGTTTTCCTAATTGAATATATAGATTAGGAGTTTTTACAGTAAATTCATATTCAAACCATTTTCTATTGACTAACATAGATATTTTAAATTCACATTTTAGCCAATCAATATTTGCATCAAATAATCTTGGAACTAATACTAAATTCTTATAATATTGATCTACAGATTGATAATAATTAAATTTTTGATTAATAAGAATACCATATTTAATCCAATAAATATTTTGATCATTAATATATTCAAGTTTTCCTTGATAATTAATATAATTTCCTAATTGATTATAATATCCTGACTTATTAAATAATTGTACAACTCTAGTATTATTAATAATTTTTTCTATGCATATATATTTATTATCTATATATACATATGCTTTATATCCATCTTCTTGAATTTTTTGCTGAATATTTCCAGTATATTTTTTTGAATATTCATTATATAATTCTTTATAGTTTATTTTATAATTATAAGTCAATATTAGATTACAATTAAAATAATCACTGCTTATATCTTCATATCTATTTTCTGGATCAATTTCTATAATTTCATTATATTTTGATATTCTATAATGTGTAGCATTCTCTGGTGTTGTATATTTAAAATCATTACCATCTTGGTATAAGAAAAAATCTGGTTTTATATAACTATTTTCAATCAATATATATTCACCAGTTGAAGATTTAGAATATCTTTTATTTATATTTATTATCTTTATAGGAATATATATATTATTTTCATTTACATCATATAGATCTTCATTATTGAATTCTAAATTATAATTACTGAATTCATTATATTTATTATCTATAAAATGTCTTGTCTTATAATATAATAATTTATGTTTTTCTGGAAATTCTACTAATACATCATCATTAGAAATAAAAACACTTGCTGGAGTAACTTTTGATACTGCAAATGAATTCATTTTAATATGATTTGCATATACCTTTCTCTCAATAGATGCACGATTTATCTTTATATGTATTGGTAAAAAATAAGTCTGATAATAATAAGCTAGACAATCTAATTTAAGTGCTAATTCTCTAAGATTAAAATCATAATAAGGTTTATAAAAAGACAAATGTTCATGTTTTACTTCTACAACTTTATCAAAAAGATTTTCTAATTTAGGATTTCCTTCACCTATAAATCCATCATATTTTATAGGTATTTCATTAAAGTCTTGTAAATATGTGTTTTTTGTATCTTGATTTTCATTGATACTTAAATCTATTAAATTAGTATCTTTGAAAAATCTATAAGTAGATTTAATATCAGTATCAATATTAAAATAGTCTAATATATATTGGTTTTGAAATTGATTATCTGTCTTAATTAGTTTGCTTATTTCAATTTTATCATTCCATCCAAACCATTTTAAAGAATTAAGCATTGATTTAAAATTACCACATTCACCTTTAATTGACATATAATTCAATAACAATTCTTTAAGCTTATCTTTGAATAACTTTTCATCAGCTGTATAATTATATATTGATGACTGATAAAATGCTTTGATTATTTCTTTTGGAAGACGAATTCCCATATTTTTTCCATTAATAATCAATTCTTCACATTCATCAATAAATGTAGCACCTACTGTAATAGGTGTATATAATATTTCATCATTAATTACTGTTGTTATTATTAAATTTGACAAAAATGTTCCTTCATAATTTGAATAAGCAATAACATAAAAGGGAAAAATAATATAAGATTTATTTTGATATACACCAATAATATTATTTTCATATGTTGTTTCTAATTTTAAATCATCAAAATAATAATAGAAATCATCTTGTGTCAATACTTTCTTAAAATCATTGTCTTCAGAATTCTCATTATATTTTTTGAAAAAAATACAATCATGTAATGAATTTGTTTCTGACTCAATTTTTTCTTGTATTGTTTTTTGTCCAATTAATTTAAAAAACAAAGAATCAGATTCTATAGATAAAAGAAAATGTTTATCTTTAATTGTTTTAAAAGTATTTAAGTCTATTAAAAATTTAATAGGCAAAATATAATAATTATTTACAGATATTTGATCTTCCTTTATCCAAAAAATATAGTCTTGCTCATCATATTTTTGATCATAAGGAATATCTTCATAAGATTTTAAACTAAAAACATGTCCTAAATTATTTATAAATTCCATTTAATTATTAAATATATAATTATATAATTAAAAATAATTTGAATTTATTAAAATTTATACCATTTTGGTGGATTTTTTTGTAAAGGGCATCCATAAAATATATCTGACATATCTTCAACATTATCAACTTTCCAATCAGATATATCTCCATTGAATTTAGAATTTTTAAACATTCTTATCATTTTCTTAACATTGCTTACATCCCATTCAGATATATCTTGATTAAAATTACAGTATTGAAACATTGCAGACATATCTTCAACATTACTTACATCCCATTTAGATATATCTCCATTAAATGAAGAATTATAAAACATAAACTTCATATCTTTAACATTACTAACATTCCATTCTGATATATCTCCATTAAAATCAGAATTAGTAAATAATGTAGACATATCTTTAATTTCAGAAGTATCTATATCATTAAGATCAGCATTATAACCTCTTTCTTTAATTAACTTATATACTAATTTTTTTAATTCTTGTCTATTTTTTGGAAAATAATTATATTCTTGTTTTTTATAATTTTTACCAAGTCTAAGTTTTTCAATTATAAATTTATTTAAGTTCTTCATCTGAATAATTTTTATTTTTTAAGAAATCTTTTAGTTTGACATATTTTTTAAGTAAGTTTTGATCAGCTACACTAATACTATATCCCATATTTCTAGAATTAACTAAATATTGATATTGTAATAACTTGTTTTTTTCACATTTTTCTTTATAATATTTATATATAGTATATACAAAATCTAATGGTTCATCTTCAAGATAATCAACATATTTCCTTTCTGGAATATCATATCTTATAAAATCATATACATCATTAATATCATATTCTTTTTTATTTTGACGATTTTCTCTAAGTAGATTCAATATTTCAATTTGAATATCTCTAATTTTATTTGTCTTTAATCCATATTTATCTGCATATACTTGTTTTTCTGCTTTAGTATAAGCACCTCCAACTTCATCATAATCATTTCTAAGCTCTTCATCAGTGAATTTATTTTTGTTTTGAGTAAGCTTCAGTTTTTCTATTATATATTGATTAATTTTTTTCATTATTATGAAATATCATATTTTTCAGAATATTTTCTCCATTCATTCAAATATAAATAATGTCCTTTTACTTCTCCGCCAGCACATGGAATATTTACTGTTTTCATATTTATTAGTTGATCTAAAAATTTTAAATAATAATGGACAATATCATATAAAGATTTTTTAACATTATTATCTTCTAAATCATAATTATATTGATAATAATTATTTAATATATTATATATATTATCATAATTGACTTTTCTTTTATAAATAGAAATTTTAGAATATCCAATTTGATGAAATACATCCGGTTTAATTGTAAAATGTTGTACCCATAATCCAATATATGATGCTTTTAAAATATCTAACATCATATCTATATTTTTTGTATCTAATTCTGTATATTCTTCTACTTTTTTATTTTTATTAAGTTTAAGTTTCTCAATTATAAATTGATTTAATTTCTTCATATATTATTACTCTATTTATTCTTTATACCATATTGGTGGATTTTTTTCCATTGGTGTTTGATAAAACATATCTGTCATATTTGTAACATTATTTGTATTCCATTTAGATATATCTTGATTAAATTTAGAAGCACAAAACATCCATCCCATATGTTCAACATTACTTACATCCCATTTAGATATATCTCCATTATTTCCACTAAATTTAGATTCATAAAACATTGCTTCCATAGTTTTAACATTACTTACATCCCATTCAGATATATCACCATCAAATGAAGAACTATCAAACATAGATTTCATATCTTCAACATTACTAACATCCCATTTAGATATATCTCCATTAAATTTACTTTCATAAAATAATTTATGCATATTTGTAATTGCAGATGTATCTATATCATTAAGATCAGCATTTTCTCCACGTTGTTCAATAAGTTTATATATTAATTCTTTTAATTCAAGTCTTGTTTTAGGGTAATAATTATATTCTTGATTTTTATTATTTTTACCAAGTCTAAGTTTTTCAATTATAAATTTATTTATTGTTTTCATATATTATTATATATTATATTTATATTATTTATCCATTATACCATTTAGGTGGATTTTTTTCTAATGGACAACCATAAAATATACGATTCATATCTTTAACATTACTTACATCCCAATTAGATATATCTCTATTAAACTTAGAATACAAAAACATACTTCTCATATTTTCAACATTGCTTACATTCCATTCAGATATGTCTTCATTGAATTCAGATTCTTTAAACATACCTTCCATACTTTCAACATTAGAAACATTCCATTCAGATATATCTTTATTAAAAGTAGAACGATAAAATAAAAAATCCATATTTTTTACTTTACCAACATCCCATACAGATATATCTCCATTAAATTGAGAATAATTAAACATATTATTCATATCTTCAACTTTACTTACATTCCACTGAGATATATCTCCATTAAATTTAATACCCATAAACAAACGAGACATATCATTAATTTCAGATGTATCTATATCATTGAGATTAGCATTTTCTCCTCGTTCTTTAATTAACTTATTTACTAATTTTTTTAATTCATCTATTGTTTTGGGATGATAATTATATTCTTTGTCTTTATTTTTACTAAGCCTAAGTTTCTCAGTTATAAATTGATTTAGTTTTTTCATATATATTATTACTTATATTATTACTTATATTATTACTTTATTTATTCTTTATACCATACAGGTGGATTCTTTTCTAAAGGACATTTATCGAACATCCATTTCATATCTTTAACACTACTTATATTCCAATTAGATATATCACCATTAAACTTAGAACAAGAAAACATTCTTCTCATTGTCCTAACATTACTGACATCCCATTGAGATATATCTCCATTAAATTTTGAATCAAAAAACATTGCACTCATATTTTTTATATTATTTAGATCCCAAGAAGATATATCTTGATTGAATTTTGAATCCATAAACATTCCTTCCATATTTTCAACACTACTTACATCCCAAGAAGAAATGTCATTATTAAATTTACTTTGAAAAAACATTCCTTTCATATCTATAACATTACTTACATCCCATTCAGATATATCTCCATTAAAATCATTTTGTGAAAATAAAAAAGACATATCTATAATTTTAGAAGTATCTATATCATTAAGATTAGCATTATTACCTCTTTCTTTAATTAATTTATCTATTAATTCTTTTAATTCATCTTTTGTCTGAGGAAAATAATTATATTCTTTGTCTTTATTTTTACTAAGCCTAAGTTTCTCAGTTATAAATTGATTTAGTTTTTTCATATAATTTTATATTATTTATTAATCCATATCATCTCCTGATAATGGTTTACCATCCCATTTACATAAATGAATTCTATCTACATATACAGCATTTAATCCACGTTTAATTCTAACATTCTGTGGTTTCTTAGTAGGTTGTTTAGTTTCATCAGGTATTTCTTCAAAATGATAGCTATTATAATGTCCAGATACTAATTTCTTTGGTAATTCAACAATAGTAAAAGATTTTTCAGTTCTTTTTAATATTTTGAAAAAATAAGGAATAGTCATACTATAAGACCATGTACCACAAACAATATCTCCAACTTCCCAATATGTAGGATCATCTAATGCAGCATCAGGAACAATTTCTTTGTCTTTACTTAATTTAAGTTTCTCAATTATAAATTGATTTATATTCTTCATATATTATTATATATTATTTATATTTTTTATTTATGTATATTATTTTTTATTTATGTATATAATATTGAATATAATTATGTTCATCTTCTTTTACCTTTTGAATAAATTCTTCAACTTTATCTAAACATGCTATAATAGCTTTCTTAAATGATGAAGTTTCAAAATCACAATATGGATCATCATCATAAGAACAACTTCCTATTTTACCTATCCAAAGTTTCCAAGATCCATCTTGAGTACCTAATAGAAAATCAATAGATAATTCTTTATCTTCTAATTTATATTCAATTTTTTGAAATGGTTCATTATCATCAAGTTTTGTAACTTTTTGATCAGGAGCTTTCCAAATAGTAAATTTTATATCTCCTCGTTTTATACCTGATGTGACATCATTTTTTTCTTCTTTTATATAATCTTTAAATTTACGCATATATTATATATTTTATATTTCATTGTGGTCTTCTTATCATTGTTTCTCTTGTTGAAAAATCTTGTTTTTTTCCTTTATTTTCTACAAATCCAAATCTTTTATAAAATTTTTTTAATCTTCCTAAATGAGATCCAAACGCATTAGAAGGTGTAAGAACAAGGGTTTTATTATTCAAATCACACCAATAACATAAATCTTCCATAAATTTTGTTCCATATCCTTGATTATGTCCCTTTATAATAATGTTTTCTAATGCGATATATCCATTATATGTATTTAAAGATATTACTAAATTAGCAGTATGATATATATCATCTATATTGTGATCATTAAAAATACATTTATGTTTACAATTTTCATCTAAAAAACTATCTAACTTTTTAAATAAAGGATTATTTTCATTATATAATTTAGAATTTTGACCAAGTTTTAGTTTTTCTATTATAAAAATATTAATATCTTTCATTATTATATTAATTGATTATGTTAATTTTATAAATGGATTATTTTTTAGACTATATATGATATATTCTAATTTTTGACATATTATTTTAAAATTTCCAATATCTGTTGCATCTAAAGAAAACCACTCTCCTATTTGTCTTTTATTATGAAATTTTGAGTGTAATAATTTTTCTAATCTAAATGGATATTCGCATTCATAATAAGAACTAATAAAAAGTTCTGTAGAATTTCCTGTCTGTAATTTTTTTATTCTTTCTATTATATTATTCTTTTTTGTAACTCCAATTTTAAATACATTATTAGAAGGATCACAAATTAAATAAACAAATCCCATATTATTACTATATTAATATATAATTAAAAATAATATTTAAAATATCTAATTAAAAATAACATTTAAAAATTGAATTTATTTTAAAAATATCTATTTTATTAATTGAATAATATTCTTTTATTATTAAATTAAAATATAAATATAAAATACTTATGAATTATATAAAACAATATTGGAAAGAAATTGTAATTGTATTACTTGTTATTTTTGGAATGAATAAATGTGCAAGTTCTTGTTCAAATTCAACAAAATATAATCAGACTATTGAAGTTGTAAATCAAAAGGATTCTATTATTAAATATTATGATGATTCTATAAAGACTTTAAGTTCAAAAATTCAAGTATTAGAAGCTACTATTAATGGAAATCAAGAAATGATTGATCGTCTTGCTAAAGCAAATGAACAAATATCAGAAGCTAAGAAAAATATTAATGTTAATGTCAAGTCTCATAAATAATTATGTCAAAACAAAATGTAATTGAACAAACTGGAACAATTGTTGAAAATCTTTCTAATTCAATGTTTAGAGTAGAATTAGAAAATGGTGTTATAATACTTTGTCATATTTCTGGAAAAATTAGAATAAATAATATTAGGTTGATGGTTGGAGATAATGTAAAGGTTGAAATGAGTCCTTATGATGTTTCTAAAGGAAGAATAGTAACAAGAATTAATAATATATCTAAATAATAAATGAAAGATGGAATAAAAATACCATTAATGAATTCATGGTATATAATATTAACATTAGTATTCATATTTGCAAAGAATAGTGGAATAATTAATTGGAGTCCATTATGGATATTGTCACCTCTTTGGATTCCTTTAGCTATAGCATTAATAATTTGGATAGTTATTTGTTTACTTATTTATGAAAATTACAATAGACACTAAAACCAGTGAAGTAAAAGTTGGTAGAAAGCCATTTAATGAAGCAAGTGAGGAAAACAAGAATCTTGCAGAAACTTATCTTCGTAAAGCAATAAGAGAAAATACAATGCTTTCTGATTATGAGGAAGATTCTATGTGGATGTCTTATCGTTATTGTATTGGACGTCACACTATAGCTTCTCATATGAGGGCTGCAGATATCTGGAAGAATTGTCGTAATCGTATGTCTAAAGGGCGTCAATTATTCAATGCTTATGATATGAATAGAGAAATTGAACAACAGTTAGCATTTAGATATCCATGCTTTAGATTTCCGTTGACAAATCTTAACAGAATCTATACAACTGCTGTAGATATTGTATGTCAATTTATGCTTGACTATAATATTAAGTCTAAAGAAGACTATCTTAAATATAAAGATATTGATGTCATTCTTACTGACAATGAAGCTGGATATAAACTTGAGATAACTACTTGGGAAGAATGGTTACGTCCACAGGTATTGGAAATTTGTAGGAACATTTATGGAAATGATGAATTGACAGAAAATGAAGCATGGGATATATTTAAGAAATGGAAGGCTGGAGATCAAATAATAATAGATATATTTGATAGTAAGTTTAAACCTCTTATTAAAGATATTCCTAATCCTGAAAACTTCTATTTCCTTGATTTTGAAGATCTATTTGTTTGGAATGATCTTGTACATTGTTTTGATTATGAACATCATCATAAGTCTATTCTTGTAGATGGAACTGAATGTGAATGGTTCTGGACATGGACTGAAAAATCTGAAAAACGAGATGACGGATATTATTATAAAGCATTTGGTTATAAGAAAATCAGAGTTCCAGTAGATAAATGGAATGGCACCTATACAACATGGATTCCTGATGAAGCAATTAAAGAAGATATATATTAATAAAAAGAGAGGTACTTAAGTACCTCTCTTTATTTTATATTTCAAAATAATATTTCTTTTTCTTTTTATCATATTTGAGATTTTTAATATCTCCATTAAATTTTATTTCATTTCCATTTTCATCAATATAAGTATAATATTCTGGAATTGCAGCTATTTTATTATGTTTGATTAACTGGATTTCTTTCTTTTCAAATTTAGCAAGATAGTAAGTATTATCAATATTATTTTTTTTAATCTTAGATTTCAAATCAGTATATTTACAAATATTATTATCTTTATCAATATATGTAAAATATGAATTCCATCCTTCTTCTGCTAAAACTTCAGGACAATATGTCAATGGAATTCTTTCTTCTTTAATATTTTGTTTTACTAAAAATCCATAAGTTGTTCCATCCGATATATTATACAATAATTTATTTGAATAATATTTCTTATTTCCTTCTTCATCTATATAATAATATTTGCCCATTTGTCATTTAAGATATTTTTAAGTTATAATGATGCTTTGATCTTCTTGATTTCCATATCAATATAAGCTTTAATTGCTGCAGGAATATTTACATTTGCACTTACACCAATTACTTTGAACTTGCTAGTATCAAATGCATTTTCTCCACCATTTTCGGTAATTGCAAAATCATTATCTCCAAATTCAGAAGCTGGAGAAGCTAAGCCCCATGCCTTATGGCCTTCACCTGCTCCAAATACTGTGAAGTTCCAAGGTGTTACATCATCTTTGCCTTCATATTGGAATTTGATCATTACATTAGCATCATCTTCAAAACTAATTGCTACCCATGGTAATTTTGCTCCTGGAGAATTAACTGTTCCTTCCCAGCAATGTACACAATTTCCATTATATACAACGGTTTCAATAGTAAAAGTTTGACCTGTTGAATCGGTTAAATCAATATCATTAAATAATTCAACATCTTGTCCTTCCATTCCATAGAAAATTGGTGCATAATATGTTACATCATTGATGACAAGTTTCTGTGCTCTTTCACTTGCCCATGTTGCTCCACATTCAATAGCTTCATTACCAATATTTCCATGATAATATCTATCATTGAAGTTTACTGCTCTATTTTCTACTGCATTCCAAAGATCTTCTTCTGGATATTTCTGATAATATTTCTTTAATACACCATTTTCATATGATTCTTGCCAGTTTTGAGCATTATTGATGAATTCATATTCTAATTCTGTTTCTTCACCAAATGTACCTAATTCAGCCTTTGTTGCATACTTATTGTCAGATTCTTCTTTAGTATAAGAATCTCCAACATTAGCTTTACCTGAGATATCTTGTTCAGTTAAATATTCACCTACGGGTTGGAATGCAGCATTTGCTTCATCTTTAGTATAAACATTTTCAATATTTGCCTTTGCAGCAATAGAATTAGTTAATGCAGTTACAGCATCATCATTATTTGCGAGTTTCTCACCGATTTCCTGTAATGTATCAAGAGCTTCTGGAGCAGCACCAACAATCTTCTGAATTTCTTGAGTTACGTATTCAGTTGTAGCAATATGTTGATCATCATTTAATGTTACACCATCTATTGAATTAAGATTCATATGAATTTGAGCTGATCCAAAATCTGCAACATTCCATTTACTTACCATAGCAAGATTATATGTTGATACATTGTCACTTGCAGTACCAAGAATAGTATCATGATTCTTTAAAACAATATGATGTCTTTCAGCTGAAGATTCTACCCAAGAAACTTTATCATCTAAATCAGTTTTTAAAGCATAGTTTTCTAATACTGATTCATCAAATGATCCATCTTTACCATTTTTACCGTCTACTCCGTCTTTACCATCTTTACCTTTTAATGATTCTAACCATTCTGTTTCAGTCATTGCAACTACAGCTTCTTGTGCCTCACTAACAAGTTTAACAGTTACACAAATAGGGGTTTGTAATCCACTATCTGAATATAAATAATATTGATTACCATTAATTAATTCTGTATTATGAATAATATATTGTTTTCCTACAAATTGTTCAGCTTGTTCTGGAGTTGTATTACCTGCAGGTTCATTGGTTAAAACTTCAATAGTTGTACTGTCTTCTACCTCGTCAATATCAATAACTTTTACAGTACCAGTACCATAAGGAGCTTGATCATCTACTCCAAATGATTTAAAACTATAGATAGCAGGTTTTGCTTCTTGTTCATCGACAGTTTCTTTATAAAGTTCATAGGCAGATTTACCATCTACTCCATCTTTACCATCTTCACCCTTTAATGATTCAAGCCATTCTGTTTCAGTACCTTCAAAACCAGTTTCTTGTGCAATTTCATAAGCAGATTTACCATCTTTTCCTGGAGTTCCTGGTTCTTCTTGACCACCACTTTGTTCTGGTATAGATGTTGCAATTTCTTTAATCCACTTAATAAGATCGGCAGTTGTATTAATTGTCTTGTTTTCTGAAACTTTAATACCATTCCAATCAATATTTACAGCATCAACTATAGCATAAAAATCATTACTTGCAAAATAATCATCCATTGTCTTATTTGCATTTCCATCTTTAGCAAAATAAGCATTTACGTTAGATTGAACAATTTTTGATGATGCTTGTAATTTTTGTAAATATTCTTCTTTATTAATATTCATATTTTTATTTTATATTATATATTTAATTTTTAAGTATTTTCATAATATATATTATATTCTGCTACACCTAATTGAACATCATATACGTTATAAGTTACTCCATCAATTTCTTTTGTTTCAGAGATTATATATCCTACTTCTAATATAAGTTCTGGATCTCCACCAAGGTTTTGTATAATCACTAGTTCTTGATTATCTGCTGGAGCTGGAAGTTGTAATTGCATACTTGTTGGTTTATCAATAATAACTTCTTCATTTTCATCATTTATTATTGGTTGTGTTAAATCTAATACTACCGGATGCTCTTCACTCGCTTGACTTATATTACTTATTCCTTCTGGTAATTCAATTGGTAAAATAATATCTCCAATAACAATCGAATTATTTATTACCTTTTCTTTTACAATAATTGTATATTTTAATATTACACTTTGATATTGTTCTGTTTCATCTGATACAATAGTAATTGTTGTAGTACCATAAGCATTAGGAATAAATGTTAATTTTCCAGTATTATCTACTGTAACTAATTCTTCATTATCTGAACTATAACTTAAATCTAACTCAATATTATTAGGATTATTTATTGCAATAGTTGTGGATTTTTCATCATCATATTCATAAGTAACA
>Ga0247610_10002763_pt1 | contig 19883 bp, 14 predicted proteins | sample 174DNAGHGhighgp2_FD_193483 | JGI IMG/M metagenome (GOLD analysis project Ga0247610, IMG submission 193483) | Sheep rumen microbial communities from Palmerston North, Manawatu-Wanganui, New Zealand - 1742 DNA GHGhigh gp2 | ecosystem: Host-associated > Mammals > Digestive system > Stomach > Rumen...
ATAGGAGTGGGTATTATTTGTATCTGTTTGATTTTCACCTATAAAGGTACAAAAAATATTTCACTCCTACAACTTTTTGGACACTTTTCTTACATCGAACTCACGTTAAAAAAAGGAGTCCAGAAATATCTGAACTCCTTATTTATTAATAGGTAGGGACGTTATCTCTTTGAGGTGACGTCCTTTTCGTACTGCTGAATGCAGGCGATGAACTCGTCGCCAACGGGCACGTTGTTCTTCAGGTTGAAGTAGTCGAACACGGCACCAAACGGCATTGACTTAGCCTCCTCCATCAGCGCCAGACGCTCGAAGTACTGGCCGTTGTCCTCATACTCACGCAACTTGTCCTTCGGCTCGAGGAGGGCCTGCAGGATGCACTTCTGTGTGGCACGGGTACCGATGATGTAGGCACCGATGCGGTTGATGGAGGCATCGAAATAGTCGAGACCCACATGGGCGCGGTCGAGGGCGTCGCAGCGTACCAGTTCCTTGAAGAGGTCGAGGGTCTGGTCGTTCATGATGGTCACGTGGTCGGAGTCCCAACGAACAGGACGAGAGACGTGGAGCATCAGCTCGGGCACGTACATCAAGAGGGTCGATACGAAGTCGGAAACGTTCTCGGTCTGCTCATAGTGACCAGTGTCGAGGGTGTACATCTGCTTGCGGGTAGCGCAGTAGGCGGTATAGAAGTCGTGCGAGCCCACGGTGTAGCTCTCCAGACCGATACCAAACAACTTGGCTTCGAAGCAGTTCTTCACACCGTCGAGCTTCTCCTCCATGATCTCATCGAGCGAGGCAGCCAGGATCTCACGGTACTTCTTGCGCTGTACGGGCACATCCTTCGAACCGTCGTGCACCCAAATGTTCATGATACAAGGATCGTTCTGTGCCTTACCCATAGCGTCGGCAATACGGCGGCAGCGCTTGGTGTGCTCAATCCAGAAGTCGCGAATGCTCTTGTCAGGGTTGCTCAAAGAGAGCTCACCACTCTTGGGGTGAGAGAACGACGTAGAGTTGAAGTCGAGCTTCATGTTGTTCTCCTTGGCCCAGTCAATCCAGCTCTGGAAGTGCTTCACTTCTACCTGGTCGCGATCCACGAACTTGCCCTGGAAATCGCCATAGATCTCGTGCAGGTTCAGACGGTGGTTACCACCCAGAAGGGTCTTCACGAACTCGATGTCCTGACGCACCTCGTCAATGGTGCGGGCACGGCCAGGATAGTTACCGGTGGTCTGGATGCCGCCCGAGAGGGCCTCGTTGCGCTCAAAACCCACCACGTCGTCGGTCTGCCAGCAATGCAGCGAGATCTGCTGCTTCTGCAGTTGGTCAAGTACTTTGTCGGTGTCGACACCAATAGCTGCGTAGCGTTCTTTGGCTACGGCATAAGCTTTCTCAATCAGTTCAGCTTTCATAAGATTGTTTTTTAAAAAATTATAACTTAAATAATGGTTGTTTTTGTTTTTGAACGTAAATCTCCATGAATGAGACATAAATGTTTTTTAGTGTGAACGTAAATCTCCATGAATGAGACATAAATCTATTTATTTAAACCTTACATATTCATATTTGTCTGATGAAGGATTGTAGATGTATCTCTCACAAACCAGCATTCTCGGTTGCCCGAAATTTATAAGGATTCCTGCATCAGAGTTGGTAATACGTAAGTAATTAAATAACTGTCCTCTGTGGTCGTTTGTTAATTCTGAAACAGCTTTCAACTCAACAATCAGGTCATCATAGCATACGAAATCAGCAATGTATGTCTTTTTCAGTTCCTGCCCATGAAAGCTCATCTTAAGCGGTTTCTCACGTTCCCAGGGAATCCCCTTTTCTGTACAGACGATAGAAAGACATTCTTGATAGATGGGTTCGGATAGTCCATAGCCCAACTCATTGTACACATCCATTGCTGCTCCAATGATTTTGTACATTTTATCAAGCCAACTCTTTTGGTCTATCATCTGCATAGCATTTATGTTATATTTGTGAAGATTTATGTTCCTTGAACTGCGATAATTTATGTTCTATTTGTGGAGATTTATGTTTCTTAAACTGCTATTTGTTCACGATAGATATGTATTTGTCATAAGCGGCATCCCATGCAGCCTTGTCGGTAGGCTCGTACTTCACCAGATTGATGCTGTTGGCGATGATCTGACGCATCTGCCAGATGTCGCTAACCACGCGGGCAGCCTTGGCCTGCATCATGATATTACCGATAGCAGTACACTCCTGCGGACCTGCCAAGACGGTGGCGCCCGTAGAGTTGGCGGTAAACTGGTTCAGGTACTTGTTGAGCGAGCCGCCTCCGATGATGTGGAGCACTTCGAGCTTGAAGGGCGCAAACTCCTGCATCCAAGTAAAGACCTGACGATAGCGCAGGGCCAGCGAGTCGAAGATGCAACGGCATATCTCTGCCGGCGTCTGCGGCACATACTGGTTGGTATCGCGACAATACTTCTGGATGGCACCAATCATGCTTGAGGGTGCTGCGAAGGCAGGATCGTCGGGGTTGATGATGGAACGGAACCCCTCTACCTGCATGGCCTGTCCCTGCAGTTCGGGGTGGGAGAGCTGGCGCACCTCGTCAGGCCACTCCAGTCGGCAGCGTTCGTAGAGCCACATGCCGCAGATATTCTTCAGGAAACGCGTGGTACCCTCGATACCTCCTTCGTTGGTGAAGTTGCGCTCGTAGCTGAGGTCGTTGATGACAGCGTCCTTCGTCTCAATACCCATGAGGCTCCAGGTGCCGCTGGAGAGGTAGGCAAACCGCTCGTCCTTGGCAGGAACGGCAGCCACAGCCGAGCCCGTGTCGTGACCGGCAACGGCGATGACAGGAACGGCACCAAGACCCGTCAGGCGCTGTACCTCGTCGGTGAGCACACCGATAACGGTACCAGGGTTCACCATCTTGCCAAACTTGGAACGCGTCAGACCAATAGAGGCCAGCAGACGCTCGTCGAGCTGTTTGGTGCGCGGGTCTAATAACTGCGATGTCGAGGCAATGGTATATTCGCATACCTCGTTGCCTGTGAGCATCCAACTCAAGGCATCGGGTACAAACAGAATCTTCTGGGCATGCTTCAAGGCCGTGTTACCCTCGCGTTTCATGGCGTAGAGCTGGAAGATAGAGTTGAAGTTCATGAACTGAATACCGGTCACGTCATACACCTCTTTCTTAGAGATGACATGCTTCAGGTAGTCGTCCATCGCATCAAAGGTGATGGGATCTCGGTAGGCACGCGGGTTGCGCAGGATAGCTCCGTCCTCGCCAATGCACACGAAGTCAACACCCCAGGTGTCGATACCGATACTGGTGATCTCCAGTCCGCGACGAGCCACTTCCTTCAGTCCGCGAATAATCTCGAAGTAGAGCGCATAGATGTCCCAATAGTAATGACCTCCCTGTTCGATGAGGTTGTTGGGAAAACGCGTCACTTCTTCCAGTTCAAAACGATTGTCTTCAATGTTGCCGATGATGGTGCGACCACTCGTTGCGCCAAGATCAACAGCAAAGAAATACTTTTTTTGCTCCATGATTGATTGTTTTTAAGCCGTTAATTATTGATTTGTCGGCAAAGGTACGAATTTTTTGTGAAAAACGTATCGTCAAGTGTTATTTTTTTATTTTCTCATTCTTCACTCTGGGAGACAACCCCCAATGCGCTTCTGTCTAAATTCTTTCCACCTGCTTCACACCTTTCACGGTGCGCAGTTTCTTGATGAGTGCCTCAAGACGCGTGTTGTCGTTGATCATCACCACGAGGTTGCCGCGGAACAGACCGTCGTTGCTGTCGATGTTGATGGAGCGCAACAGGAGCTTCTCATCCTTTGAGATGATACTGGTGAGGTTATTGACAATGCCCAAGTCATCGTTACCTACAACACGGAGGGTGATCTGATACTGCGAAGCACCCTTGCCGCTCCATTTGGCACGCACAATGCGGTAACCGAAACGGCGGTACATCTCGGGGGCGTTGGGGCAGTCCTGACGGTGGATCTTGATGCCACCGCTGACGGTAACGAAACCAAACACATCGTCGCCATAGATGGGATTGCAGCAACGTGCCAACTGATAGTCAACACCTTTCAGGTTCTTGTCAATGACGAGGACGTCGTCGTTCAGTTGAGAACTATTGGGCGAGAACGGAGAGTTGTCCAGGACAAACTCTTCTGCAGAGCGTGTCTGAGTGTCGCCCGCAATGCCTTTGTCGCCCTGTTGCAGTTCAACGTACTTATCCAAGATTACCGACACATCGAGCGAGTCCTGTGCTATGTCGCGATAGAAGTCGCTGGCCTCCTTGTAGCCCAACTTCTTCATTGTTCGCATCATCACCGATTCGTCAAACTCTATCTTGCGGTTCTTGAACTTGCGTTCAAGCATCTCCTTCACCATGAGTGCCTCTTTCTGCTGGGTCTCCTTGATAGCCAGACGAATCTTGGCCCTGGCACGCGAGGTCTTGACAATAGAAAGCCACTCCTGTTTGGGACGCTGGGTGGAGGAGGTCATGATTTCGACCTGGTCACCCGACTGCAGCTCCTGACGGAAACTGCACACCTTATTATTTATACGGGCACCGGTACAGGCATTTCCTACCTTGGAGTGGATGTGGTAGGCCATGTCGAGCACGGTGGCACCCTTGGGGAACTTCAGGAGGTCGCCTTTTGGCGTAAAGACGAAGATCTCGTCATCGTAAAGGTCCATCTTGAACTGGTCCATAGCCTCCAGACCACTACTGCTTTCCAGCATCAAGCGAATACTATTGAGCCAGTCGTCCATGCCGCCCTCGGACTGTCGCACACCCTTGTAGCGCCAGTGGGCTGCCACGCCGCGTTCTGCAATCTCGTCCATGCGCTCTGTTCGTATCTGAACCTCCACCCATTTGCCTTCCGGCCCCAGCACGGTGATGTGAAGACTCTCGTAGCCGTTGCTCTTTGGTACGGTGAGCCAGTCGCGCATGCGCTTGGGGTTCGACATGTACATATCGGTGATGAGGGCAAAGGTCTGCCAGCATACCTGCTTCTCCTTCTCCAACGGACAGTCGATGATGATGCGAATGGCGAACAAGTCGTAAACGCCTTCGAAGTCGCATTTCTGTTTCTTCATCTTCTGCCAGATGGAATGGATGGATTTGGTACGACCCTTCATGTGGAATTTGATGCCGGCATCGGTAAGCTTCTTCTCAATAGGTGTGATGAAGCTTTTGATATAAGCATCGCGTGCCTGTTTGGTAGCGTTGAGCTTCTCCTTGATCAGGTAGTAGGCATCGTGCTCCATGTACTTTAGCGACAGGTCCTCAAGCTCGCTCTTCAGTTTGTATAGTCCTAACTTGTGGGCCAGTGGCGCATAGAGATAAGCAGCCTCTTCGCTCACTTGACGTTTGGCTTCTTCGTTGGAGGTATCGCGAATCTGTCGCATGAGGTTCACACGGTCGGCAATCATGATGAGGATGACGCGCATGTCCTCGGCAAACGACAACAGGAGGTTGCGGAAGTTCTCGCTTTCGATGACGGGGTTCTTCTTGTAGAGTTCCTGTATGCGCCGTAAACCGTGAAGGATGCGGGCAACAGATTCACCGAACATATCCTCTACGGCTTCAATCGTTATGGTGTCGTTCTCAACACTTGGATGCAACATAATAGCCATGACGGCATCTCGACGCAGTCCAATCTCATCGACAACCAGCATGGCTGTCTGCAATCCTGTGAGAATGGGGTTCAACCCAAAGATGTCGCGTTCTATCTGACCATGCTCTATGGCATAGAGCAGGTGTTCACGAATCTTGACATCGTCACCAAGTTGAAGGGAGGAGGCTATCTTCCCCTTCAGTTCGGCATAGAGCGCAAGAGCCTGCTCGCGTTCTTCTTTCGTAAACTCGAATTCTATCATTGGCTATTGGTGTTGGCTTTTGGTTGTTAGCTATTTGCCTTTGGCTTTTGCTAAGTTGTAGTTATAGAACTCCTTGTCGCCAGTAATGTCTTTAATCACTTTGACAAACGGCGGGAAGTTCACTGGTTCGTTCTCGGTGATGCCCTTGGTCTCGAGAATGACCAGACCTTCCAGTTGATGGCGATAAGTGTCAATCTCGAAATACTGTCCCTGCCAGATAAAACTCTGGCGGTGCTTCTCGATGGTGTGGCGTGTTGGGTCTGCCAAACCGAGCATCATCTCGTAGAGACTGTTGTTGATTTGTCTTTCCGTGACCAGCTCTTCGTTCTCGGATGTTTTTTTCTTAGTTGTATGCACATAAACGAACTTGTCGTCCCAACCACGCTTGCGCAAACGGATCTCGGTATCGTTGTCACCCTGCAGGTAGGTCTGGGTGATGTCGCTCTCGATACAGTCATCGGGTAGGGTGCCTGTCAGTTCAATAATATACTTGCGTTCTTCCTCGATAGGACGAGGCAGACAGAGTACACTACTAATCTCTTTCAGCACACGACGCATCTTGGCTTCGAAGTCATCATGATTGTTAATGACACGCAGATGAGGATGCCCTGTCCACGCATGAATGACTTTCTTGTCTAGACTTCTGGCAATACGCAGACCTTCCTCTGTCATCGGCTCGTTGCGCTGGGCATTATTGGCGGTGGTATAGTATTGTTCGGCACCATCGGCAGCCGATACCAGGTGAAGAACGGCATCGTAGCGCTGGCGAAGTTGTGGGGTGGAAGTGCCGACTGCACGGGTAATATCATTCCACGTCTCAGGAGCCATATAAGCCGAGATATCCATCGTGCCACGGTCACAGACGATCAGACAGGGTTGCTCCGTACATTCCTGAGCCATTCGCATGAACTTGTCTTCCAATGCCAGCTGAATCTCAAGTGTCGCTTTTTCGCCTTCATAGAAGAACCCGCGATTCTTGGTCAGGTAGTTCATGCCGGCCTGCGTAAATAGGGTAGGAACCTCAGGGATTGTGAACACCTTGTAACCCAGATTCGAAAAATGCTCGATAATGCGGACCAGTGCTGTGGTTTTACCAGCGCAGGGACCTCCTGTCAATACTATTTTCTTGATGTCGTTCATTTGTCTTAGACTTTTTTCTGTTGCAAAGGTAGTGCAAACCGAGCAAAAAACAAAATTATTTTACGATATTCTTTGCCCGAATCAGAATAATTTATTAATTTTGCAGCGTTTTTCAAGAATAACTTTTTTAAACTAAATAAACATTCAAAATTTATGAAGAAGTACAACTTTAACGCCGGTCCTTCAATGCTTCCCCGCGAGGTTATTGAGAAGACCGCACAGCAGTGTTTAGACTTCAATGGCTCTGGTCTCTCTCTGATGGAGATCAGTCACCGTGCAAAGGATTTCCAGCCCGTTGTTGACGAGGCTGTAGCTCTTGTCAAGGAGTTGCTCGACATTCCCGAGGGCTATTCAGTTATCTTCCTGGGCGGTGGTGCCTCTTTGGAATTCTGCATGATTCCCTACAACTTCCTGATTAAGAAGGCTGCCTACCTGAACACAGGTGTATGGGCCAAGAAAGCTTTGAAGGAAGCTAAGTTGTTTGGTGAGGTAGTTGAGGTGGCTTCTTCAGCCGATGCCAACTATACCTTCATCCCCAAGGACTGGAGTGTTCCTGCCGATGCCGACTATCTGCACATCACCACGAACAACACCATCTATGGTACCGAGATTCGTAAGGACCTCGATGTGAACGTTCCCCTGATTGCCGATATGTCTTCAGACTTCATGAGCCGTCCTGTTGATGTCAGCAAGTACGATGCTATCTATGCCGGTGCTCAGAAGAACCTGTCAATGGCTGGTGTGACCATCGTCATCCTGAAGGACGAGAAACTGGGTAAGGCTCCTCGTGAGATTCCCACCATGCTCGACTATCGTACTCACGTTGACAAGGGTTCTATGTTCAATACACCTCCTGTGGTGCCTATCTATTGCGCTCTTGAGAACCTGCGTTGGATCAAGGCTCAGGGTGGTCTGGTAGCTATGGACAAGCTGGCTAAGCAGCGCGCCGAGATCGTTTACGGCGAGATTGACCGCAACAAGATGTTCGTAGGTACAGCTAAGGAGGAGGATCGTTCACTGATGAACCTCTGCTTCGTGATGGCTCCTGAGTATCAGGAACTCGAGAAGGAATTCCTCGACTTCGCAGTATCTAAGGGTATGGTTGGTGTGAAGGGTCACCGTTCTGTTGGTGGTTTCCGTGCTTCTTGCTACAACGCTCAGACCATCGAAGGCTGCAACGCCCTGGTAGCTTGCATGAAAGAGTTCGAAGCAAATCATTAAATTCATTAAGAAAGAAATTATCATTAATTATTCAGAAATTTCTGTTTAATTTCTGGTAATTTCTTTCCTTGTATAAAATAAAAGAAAATGAAAGTATTAGTTGCAACAGAGAAGCCATTTGCAGCAGCTGCTGTTAATGGTATCAAGGCAGAAGTTGAGGCAGCAGGCAATGAGCTCGTGCTGCTCGAGAAATATACTGAGAAGGCTCAGCTGCTGGACGCTGTGAAGGATGCTGATGCGCTGATTATCCGTTCGGACAAGGTGGACGCTGAGGTGCTGGACGCTGCTAAGCAGTTGAAGATTGTGGTTCGTGCTGGTGCTGGTTACGACAACATCGACCTCGCCGCTGCTACCGCTCACAATGTCGTAGCCGAGAATACTCCTGGTCAGAACGCTAACGCCGTAGCAGAACTCGTGTTCGGTCTGCTGGTGATGGCTGTTCGTGGTTTCTACAATGGCAAGAGCGGTTCAGAGCTGCTTGGTAAGAAACTTGGTATTCTGGCTTTCGGTAATGTAGGCCGCAACGTGGCTCGCATCGCCAAGGGCTTCGGTATGGATGTTTATGCCTACGATGCTTTCTGTCCTGCAGAGGTGATTGAGAAGGCTGGTGTTCACGCCGTTGCTAATCAGGACGCTCTCTTCGAGACCTGCGACGTTGTGTCACTCCATATCCCCGCTACTCCTGAGACCAAGCAGAGCATCAACTACGCTCTTGTTGGTAAGATGAAGAAGGGTGGTATCCTGGTGAACACAGCCCGTAAAGAGGTTATTGACGAGGCTGGTCTTATCAAGCTGATGGCTGAGCGTGAGGACCTGAAGTTTGTTACCGACATCATGCCCGATGCCAACGATGAGTTCAAGAAGTTCGAGGGTCGTTACTTCTCAACACCTAAGAAGATGGGTGCTCAGACAGCCGAAGCCAACATCAATGCTGGTATCGCTGCCGCTAAGCAGATCAACGCATTCTTCAAGGATGGCGACACCAAATTCCAGGTGAATAAGTAATTTTTTTAATACAAAAAGTACACAAAAGGAACCGTCCCCTTTGTGTACTTTTGTTTTAATGAATATTGAAGAGATATGGCAATAGTTAAACCATTCAAGGGTATTCGTCCGCCAAAGAATTTGGTTGAGCAGGTGGAGAGCCGCCCTTATGACGTACTCGACTCTGAAGAGGCCCGTGCCGAGGCTGGCGACAACGAAAAGAGTCTTTATCATATCATTAAGCCAGAGATTGACTTTCCTGTAGGTACCTCGGAATATGATCCTCGTGTCTATGAGAAGGCAGCCGAGAACTTCCAGAAGTTCCAGGACAAGGGCTGGTTGGTTCAGGATGCTCGCGAACATTATTATATTTATGCTCAGACCATGAACGGCAAGACGCAGTATGGTCTGGTGGTATGTGCCCATACCGACGACTATATGGCAGGTCGTATCAAGAAGCATGAGTTGACCCGTCGCGATAAAGAGGAAGACCGCATGAAGCATGTTCGTGTGAATAATGCGAACATCGAACCGGTATTTTTTGCTTATCCTGATAATAAGGTGCTCAACGAACTCATCATGCGATATGCCCAGACGGAGCCTGAGTATGACTTCATTGCACCTATTGATGGTTTCCGTCATCAGTTTTGGGTGATTGACGACGACAAGGACATGCAGACCATCACCAGCGAGTTTGCCAAGATGCCCTCGATGTATATTGCCGACGGACACCATCGTTCAGCTGCAGCTGCTTTGGTTGGTGCCGAGAAACAGAAGCAGAACCCCAAACACAAGGGTGATGAGGAGTACAACTACTTCATGGCTGTATGCTTCCAGGCTTCTCAGCTTACCATTCTCGACTACAACCGTGTGGTGAAGGACCTCAATGGTCTGAGCTCAGATGAATTCCTTGCTGCCCTGAAGAAGAACTTCATCGTTGAGGACAAAGGCACCGAGATTTACAAGCCACAGCAGCTTCACGAGTTCTCACTCTATCTGGACCAGCATTGGTATAGTCTGAAGGCCAAGGAGGGAACCTACGATAACAACGATCCTATTGGTGTGCTCGATGTGGATATCTCCAGTCGTCTGATCCTTGATGAGATTCTCAATATCGGTGACCTGCGCTCTTCTCAGCGTATCGACTTCGTAGGCGGTCTGCGTGGACTCGGCGAACTGAAGCGTCGTGTTGATTCTGGTGAGATGCGTGCCGCTCTGGCACTCTATCCGGTATCTATGCAGCAGATAATGGATATTGCCGATAGCGGTAAGATTATGCCACCGAAGGCAACCTGGTTTGAGCCGAAACTGCGCTCGGGTCTAGTTATTCACAAGTTGTCGTAGGTCCTATAAGTCCTATAGGTCCTATAAGCCCTATAAGACCAATAAGCCCCATAAGTCCTATGACCGACGAATACCGCACCATAGCAACGACAAGCGAGGGATTTTACTCTGAGAAACGGAGTAAGTTCCTCGCTTTTGCGCACCATGTAGAAACACTCGATGAGATTAAGACCCTCTTGGAGGGTTATCGGAAGAAGTACTACGATGCCCGACATGTATGCTATGCCTATATGTTGGGGGCTGAAAGAACCGAGTTTCGTGCCAATGATGATGGTGAACCGTCCTCAACAGCAGGAAAACCTATTCTTGGACAGATCAATTCCAATGAGTTGACAAACATCCTGATTGTTGTTGTACGCTACTATGGAGGTGTCAACCTCGGTACCAGCGGTCTCATCATTGCCTATCGTGAGGCGGCTTCTGATGCTATTGCCCATGCACAAGTAGAGACCCGTCAGGTGGAAGAGATCGTTTCTTACGACTTCCCCTATGTGATGATGAACGATGTGATGCGCATCGTAAAGGAAATGAATCCGCGTATTGTCTCACAGTCTTATGACAATACCTGCCAGATTCAACTGAGCATCAGAAAATCAGAAGCTGACCAGCTTCGGGAAAGATTGAACAAGCTTTCTTTCGGGTAAATATTCGTCGTTTGGCAACTTTGCCCATAAAAATTTTGGTGGTTTCGGAAAATTATAGTACCTTTGCATCCGCAAACCGCACGAGGGTGGCATTTCTGAAGAAAAGAGTGTCATCGCTCATTAAAGGAAGGTTGGCAGAGTGATCGATCGCGCTGGACTCGAAATCCGGTATACCCTTATGGGTATCGGGGGTTTGAATCCCTCACCTTCCGCCAAAAGGAAATCGCTAAAACGGTTTCCTTTTATTATTTCTCAGAAATTTTCTTTCCATCATATTTGTACTTTCCGAAATATTATAGTACCTTTGCAGGCAATAACTTTCCGATTATGTTGCGACATTTATATATCAAGAATTTTGCACTCATCGACGAACTGGATATTGAATTCCGTAGCGGCTTTTCTGTGATTACCGGTGAGACGGGTGCGGGTAAGAGCATCATTCTGGGTGCCATTGGCCTGCTTCTTGGACAGCGTGCCGATGCCAAGACTATTAAGCAGGGTGCTGACAGGTGCGTGATTGAAGCCCATTTCGACCTCTCGCGCTACGATATGGCCGACTTCTTTACGGAGAATGATATCGACTTTGATGCTTCTGACACGATTATTCGTCGCGAGCTGACAGCACAGGGAAAGAGTAGGGCGTTCATTAACGATACGCCTGTTCCCCTCACCATGCTTAAAGAGCTGGGCGATCAGCTTGTTGACGTTCATTCGCAGCACCAGAATCTGCTGTTGGGTAAGCAGGACTTCCAACTTAATGTGGTGGATATCTTGGCTGATGATAATGCAGAACTGGCTGCTTACCAGCAGACCTATGCCGAACTGCAGACCGCTACATCACAGCTCTCTACGTTGCAGGACGATATTGAGCGTAGCCGTCAGAATGCCGATTTCCTGCAGTTCCAGTATGATGAGCTGTCGGCTGCCCGACTGGTTGACGGTGAACAGGAGGAACTGGAACAGCGTGGCGACCTGATGACCCATGCTGAAGACATCAAAACCGCCCTCTATGAAGCCACAACGCTGTTGTCTGGCGACGAGCATGGCGTTGTCAGCGCCTTGAAAAGTGCTCAGTCCTCATTACAGGCTGTGGTGAAGGTCTATCCGGAGGTAGGTGAGTTGGCTGAGCGTCTTTCCAGCTGCTATATCGAACTGAAGGACATCGATAGCGATTTGTCGAGCCGTCTTGAGGATATTGATTTCGACCCTGCCGAATTTGAAAGCATCAATGCCCGTTTGGATAAACTCTATGAGCTGCAGAAGAAATACCATGTGGATAGTGTTGCTGAATTGTTGGAACAGCTGTCAACCATTCATGATCAACTGCAGCAGATTGAGAATAGCGACGAAGCTCTTGCCGAACTGCAACAGCGCGTTGACAACCTGCGACAGAAAGCCTCTGAGCAGGCTGCTGTGCTGACCGCAAAGCGACAGAAGGCAGCCCAGGCGATTGAACGACAGATGCAGGAACGTCTGGTGCCACTGGGGATGCCTCGGGTTCGTTTTGAGGTGAAGGTAGAGCAGGGCGAACTGTCACGCAACGGACAGGACCGTGTGGCCTTCCTCTTCAGTGCCAACACATCGTCACCCCTGCAGCCTGTGTCTCAGGTGGCTTCGGGCGGTGAGATTGCCCGTGTCATGCTGGCTTTGAAAGCCATGATCAGCGGTGCTGTCAAGTTGCCCACCATTATTTTCGATGAGATTGATACGGGTGTCAGCGGAAAGATTGCCGAGCAGATGGCCCAGATCATGTCAGAGATGGGCAGCTATGAGCGTCAGGTCATCAGCATTACCCATCTGCCTCAGATTGCCGCCCTCGGCACCACCCATTATAAAGTCTTTAAAGAGGAGACCGACGAAGGCACAACCAGTCGTATGACGCTACTCTCAACCAACGAGCGTGTTGCCGAGATTGCCCAGATGCTTAGCGGCAGCGATGTGTCTGAAGCTGCTATTCAGAACGCCAAAAACTTATTGAAGCTATGAAACGTATATTATTTATAATTAGCTGTTTGCTTTTTAGTACTTCAATCTTTTCTCAACCTTCTTGGGGTAAGAAGACTGCGAAGTCGCTATTCGTTCTTAAAACCTTTTCTGCCGATGGTCAGTTGTTAGGTAGTGCCAATGGCGTCTTTGTTTCTCCTGACGGTGTTGCCATCAGTACGTTCTCACTGTTCAAGGGCGCTTCGCGTGCTGTGGTCATCGATGCAGCAGGCAAAGAATATGAGGTTTCAAGCATCATGGGTGCCAACGATACCTACGATGTAGCAAAGTTCCGTGTGGGAAATATCAAGAAAGCACAACCTGTTGATATGGCTACTGAGTCAGTCAACGAAGGTTCACAGGTTTGGCTCTTGCCCTATAAGGAAACCAAGAACGCCCTTCAGGGTAGCGTCAGCAAGGTGGAGACTTTCAACGGAACCTATCCATACTACACCGTTGCTGTGCCGATGAACGACAAACTGACAGGTGCACCTCTGTTCAATCATGATGGTCAGCTGATTGCTTTGGCTATGAAGCCCCTGAACGAAACCGACAGCATCTGCTATGGCGTGAGCGCTTTGTTTGCCGACAGTCTGAAAACCACAGGATTGAGTATCAACGACCCCGTGTTGCGTTCTACATTCATTAAGAAAGCCCTGCCTGCTGATGAGAATCAGGCGTTGCTCTCCTTGTATATTGCGCAGGCACAGGTGGATTCAGCCGCCTTCGTTACGATGGTCAACGACTTCATCGAACAGTTCCCCACCAGTCAGGAAGGTTATATGTACAGGGCCCGTACCCACGTGCTTGCTCATAACTATGCTGCTGCCGATGCTGATATGGCCCAGGCGCTGAAAGTGTCAACGAAACCCGACGAGGTTCATTATAGCTATTCATTGATGGTGGTCGATGGCATCACGCTTGATCCGAACATCCCCGAAGGGTGGAATCTGGACAAAGCCCTCCATGAGGCTGAAGCTGCCTACGCAGCCAGTCCCTTAGGTATCTATCGTCAACAACAGGCTTCCATCCTAGTCTCTCAGAAGAACTATGCCGAGGCCTATAAGTGTTACGAACAGCTGTTTGACTCAACCATGCTTCAGCCCGACGTCTATTATCAGGCTGCCCGTTGTCAGCGGTTAGCAGGCGACACCGCTTCATACCTGACTCTCCTTGACCGTTGTGTGGATCATTTCTCGAAGCCCTATCTGCGCGAGGTGGCTCCTTACCTGTTGGCTCGTGCCGAGGCCAATATCAATGCTGGTAACTACCGTAAGGCTGTTAACGATATGAATGAGTATGAAAAGCTGATGGCTTCGCAGGTGAACGACAATTTCTACTATATCCGTTTTCAGGCAGAGGTAGGTGGCCGACTGTTCCAGCAGGCACTCAACGATATCGACAAGGCTATCGATATGAATCCTGAAAACGAGTTCTACCTTGCTGAGAAGGCTTCGCTACAGGTTCGTGTGGGCCTTTACGATGAAGCCATCGAGACGTCACAACGCTGCATCAGTCTGGCTCCAACCCTGAGCGACGGTTATCTATTCCTGGGTCTGTCACAATGTCTGAAAGGACAGAAAGCTGAAGGTGTCAAGAATCTGCAACGTGCTGGTGAACTGGGCGATCCCCAGGCTGCAGGACTCATAGAAAAGTACTCGAAATAAAGGAGATAACTGCGATTATTCTCTCTTTGCTGGCTGATCTGACGCCGCTTCCACAACAAGCTGCGTCACCCTCTATAAAATTCTCGAGAGAATTTTGTCCAAGATGACGCTCCTTGCTCACCAAAGTGACGCACTTTGCATGAAATTCTCTCGAGAATTTTTCACAAGGTGCGTCACTTTGCGCTACAATCCGCGTCACTTTGCGCTCCAACCCCAGTCATTTTGTGCAATTCCTCTTGTGCCACAAATAATTCTATCCCTTTCCGTACCTTTATCCGACGCTACATATAATAACAAAAGAGCCACACGAGGTGGCTCTTTGTTTAAGAATGGAGTAGTGTCGATCAAGTCTTGCTCCCCGCACTCAGCGGCGTAGTCAAAACTAATGTTCTGACGCTGCAAAGATACTAATAAGCGAGCAAACTACCAAATAATTTCAGAATAATTTTTCGTTCCGAGCGAAAAGTGCACAGGTTCCGCTGCACTTGTGATTCTGCTTTTGGGGTAAGTTAGTGTAGACACTATCAAATAGTAACAGCAGCTGCAAATCAAAAACGATGTAGCTGCTGTTGCTGTAATATTTAGGTACTACTACCTGTAGTTTATCGAATGCTCACGTCTCTATGAGTTATTCAGGTAAAATGAAGATGTGGGTATTTGTATAGAAGTTTTACTCCCGTTAATACTCTTAATGTTCTATTAGATTGCTAAAAAGATTGCTCCTATAACAACTCCAATCGAAGCCCATGTTATACCCACAATGCCTCCTGCATATCCCCAATTGCTTCCCCACTTTGTACCATCTTCTGCTTGTTGTACTAAAGTTTGGCCTTGAACTTCACCTCTTTTGGCTTTACGTTTGTCAACGATAAGTTCTTTCAAATAGTTTTCTACAGTAGCCTCTTTGAGATTATTTGTGTCTTCGGTAAAGGAGTAACTAACAAGACATTTGTAACTTAGAATACTGTTTTCTTTTGTATATTGTCGGGTTAGTCCTTTTGCAATTTTTGTTTTCGTTCCATGTTCAATAAGCCTACTGTTTTTATACGAATCGCCTTGAGGCCATTTAGGTAACGACACAAAGAGATTAACCTCTAAAACAACTTCACTGCTCATTGGAGCTATAGGAATGAAACGTTTCTCGTGGCTGATAATGCTACTTGTATAACTTTCGGAATTAGAGTAAGTTGTAGCACTTAATGCTGTAACAAGTGGTCCTCTTGCACCTAATGCATAGGCAATAGCACCAGGATTGACGGAAGCACCAGTGGTGTAGGTTGTTCCTGACGCTGTTGATGTTGCATGATACATATTTTCGGCTTTGCCATTGGTGTAAAGAAATGAGGAGCCCTTGTCAACATAAATTACTTTGTTGGTTTTGTTAATAACTACAAGGTGTGGACACATAAAGACTTTGACATTCTCGTCTTCATATACATGATTAGTCACATCATCGAAATAGAGCCAAACACTCACTCTTTTAGCTGATACATTAACACATGCAATCATCAAGATTGCCAAAAATAAGACTTTTTTCATATTTGTAAATGTTTATTGATTAATTAATAGTTACGTGCAATCCGTTACGATATTTGAACAAAGACATTATCTCTGTTCGTTCTTAAGTATTGACAATACCTCATTTGGTACCTCCATATTATGAGAAATGGCTCTTCTAGGCGCATTTGAGCTTGCATTATTTTTTATATATGTCACCAATGTATAATTGGAACTGGATATAGTCGTAAGACTCAATGATAAGACATTCCTCGCAAGTTTTAGATCCATAGAATCGATGAAATAGAAGTTGCTATCATCATCTTTACCGATTGGTTGATAACGTTCTAATAGATGAAGACCAATTGAAGCATAATCTGATGAAGGCGCAATGACATTAATACCCTTTAATGCATTGTTTTCAAAGACATATTGAACCACAGCTACTGTCGTTCCATTCGTATATTGATAATACAAATGGTTACTACTAGAGCTAGACCCCTTAGTGTGTGTTTCTGCTGCACTGATAGCATTTTTTGACGCTCCCCAGTTCAACAGCGGAGTATCATAGCAGTTATATTTGGGTTTAACGGTTACAGTGCATTTGCCCTTAACATTACCATTGCTGGCGAGAATATTTGTACTGCCAACATGATTCGCAGTTACCAATCCTTTTGAATCAACTTCGGCAACAAAATCATTTTCCGAAGACCAACTAGTCGCACCAGAGGCTGATAACTGCTGAGTTTCTTCGTAATACAAATTCACGCTTGATGGAATAATACTGATAGTTTTAGGAGAGTCATCACTCTCGTCATCACCACAGGAAGACAATACTGCACCCATTAGACACATTAGGATAATTCCGAAAGAACTTACTTTTTTCATAATTGCTTTATTATTTGGTTAAACATAAAAATTTGTTTCGACAATCGACAGACACAGTTCCTCCATGATTTAAGAAAACTTTATTAACCAGGGAATTTCCTTTATAGTGGTACATAGCAACAATACCGTTAGACGTAATAAACTGTAATTCTTCATTCTATAATCGTTTTCGGCCATTGTTCGTTTAAATACACACAAAAAGAAAACGTGGACTTTACTTCGTCTACGTTCTCTGAGGTATCGCCAAACACCTAACAACCATATTCGAGTAAAAGCCCACGCCATCGGCGTGAGCATCCGTGCTTTTACTCTTGGTTGTTCTTTTAATTTTGGCGAAATTTCAGAGAACAAGATTCAAGCGGACGCTTTAGTTCCTATATGTCCTTAGTTATATTTCTCTCAGCCCATAGGCATCAACGGTTTTAGGGTTCAACATTTGTTTCTGTCTGCAAAGATAAACATTTTTAGCTTTTCTTCCAAACAATTCGCATATTATTTTCTGTCTTTCATAAAAAAAATAGGAGCCTCCGTTCATTGGAGACTCCTATTATTATAATAATGTGTAATTTCTCAATTCACAGCCTTACAACTTATTTCCCTGACTCGTACTTCTCGCGAATCTTCTTGATGCGAAGCAGCAGGTTCTTATAGTGGGCGCCGTTCAGCCCGTCATTCTGCTGCGACTTCAGGTACTGCTCCACTTTGTCAAGATGCTGTTCTAGATAGAGAATGGCATCTGAGCGCATAACGGCTGTTGATCCCTTGTCAATAGTCGGGTTCAAGGCTGTGCCAAGGAAATCGACATAGGAACGCTGCTGGTAGCGTCGGAAGCTGTTCTGCTGCTCATCTGCTGCATTCAGCGGCTTCCATACGATGTTGAAGACATCGTTAAGATAGTCGCTGACAGCATAGGCATCGGGCGACTGTAGGTGGGCTTGGTGGATGTTCATGATAATTCCAGGCGACACCATCGTGGCAATAAGTGTCTGCTGACGTTCACGTACTTCGTTGAAGACATCCATACCCAACTTGCTGAGAACACTCTGCGGATAGAGCCACATGGGTGTTTCCAGAACATTACGGTCTATCCATTGCAGGGCTTCACGCTGCAGTTCCTTGGGAACAATTTCATAGGGTTTCTGTCCTGGGGCGTTGTTCGTGTATCTGCCGTGAATGTACTTCTGAACATGTCCTACGTAGCGCTGATACTGCTGAAGCACAGCCTTGTAGATGTCAGAGAGATGATTATACTGTCCATCGGGCTGTTCTGTCCATTTCTCAATATTCTGCATCACACGCTGCAGGTTCTTCATGCCATATTCGTTGGCACGCATCTGGTTGTCGCCAAGGTCCTCGGTCTGCGAACGGGGATCTGTTCCCTTACCTTCGTCTGTCAGACACCACAGACGCCTGTTGTTGCGCAGGATGTTGGTCACCTCCTTACGCAGCACCTCTTTCTCTTTAGTGGGGTCTTTGAACTCCGGACGGTACTGATAACCCCATTTGATGGCCCATCTGTCGTAATCGTTGATACGGGGGTACAGACCCTTCTCAGAGATATGGTCCTCAGGCTGAGCCACATAGTTGAATCGGGCATAGTCCATGATACTGGAAGTGTGGCCATATTTCTCTACCCAGGCTTTATCGCGCAACTTCTCTACGGGCGTAGCCTGCGAAGCAATCATGTTATGACGCAGACCCAAAGTGTGACCTACCTCGTGACTGGATACGAAACGGATGAGCTCACCCATCAACTCTTCGGGGAATTCCATAGTCTGGGCGCGTTTGTCCAACGGTCCACATTGCACCATGTACCATTTCTTCAGCAGGTTCATCACGTTATGATACCAGCAGACATGAGCCTCGATAATCTCGCCCGAACGGGGGTCAACGATACGAGGGCCGTAGGCGTTCTCCGTCTCAGAAGGCAGATAGCGAAGTACTGAGAAACGGGCATCGTCGAGCGACATCGTGCTGTCGTTGGCAGGCCATTCTTTGGCAACGATAGCATTCTTGAAGCCTGCTGCCTCGAATGCTGTATTCCAGTCGTTGATACCGGCTATCAGGTACTTCACCCATTTCTTAGGAGTGGCAGGATCAATGTAATAGACAATCTGTTTCTTGGGCTCCACCAGCTTTCCGGCCTTGTATGCCTTCATATCCTTGGGTTCCAGACGGTAACGCATGATGATAGCCTCGTGGTTGGTGGTCTGTTGATTGTCGCTGAACTCCGTGATCTTGTTGCTGAAATAGCCCACGCGCTCATCCTCATAACGGGGCTTCATCGGGTCTTTGGGCAACAGTACGATACTGGTGTTGAGTGACAACGTGGCTGCTCCTGCCTTCGTTGCAGGCGACTTGCCTGAAGTCATCGCATAGGTGCGCAGTGCCTGTATCTCAATATTGATAGGGTAGGTCTTAATGCTGTCAATGAACGAACGTTCGTTGATGACATTTCCCAGTGTAAGGTTGGTACGGTCGGCACTCGTTAGGTTCGTCACCTTATTGTCACTCATCACCCACTTTGTGATGTTAATCAGTTGGGCCTGCGTGTTGGGGTTCCGGCCTATGACGTCAAACTTATAAACAATAGGATCGACGGTAGATTGCTTCAGCGAGATGGCA
>Ga0247610_10002764_pt1 | contig 19867 bp, 18 predicted proteins | sample 174DNAGHGhighgp2_FD_193483 | JGI IMG/M metagenome (GOLD analysis project Ga0247610, IMG submission 193483) | Sheep rumen microbial communities from Palmerston North, Manawatu-Wanganui, New Zealand - 1742 DNA GHGhigh gp2 | ecosystem: Host-associated > Mammals > Digestive system > Stomach > Rumen...
CTACATATGAAAATAATATCTTGGAATATATGGCCACACATGATGAATGTGCACCTATGAAAAATGCATCATCTACATATGCATTAGATACTTTAGAGGTAGATTCATTTAAATGTGTAATTGGTGATTCATCACCTTTAAAGAAACAAACAGGTATTTATCAAATAGATAAATTTTATTTATTAAAACCTAGTGCTATTCTTAACAGTAATGAATCCAATACATGGATGAATATGTTTGATGCTACAACAATAGATTATATAAATAAATTAGGTAAAGCTAATTCAGCTAATTTATTAGTTGTTAAATATAAATATAACTACGGAGATTCATATGAAGTCTTCCATTCAAGTTTGGAGGTGTAGAGTATGAAGCATAGTAGAGGAGTAACCATGCTAGAGGTATTGATGAGTATTATCATCATATCGATGGTTTTAGCACTTTTATTTGTATTATTTATGCAGATAAAAAGAGAAGATGATGAAAATCAAATTACATCTACATTTGTAATTAATCAAACAATGTTTACTAAAAAGATTGAAGAAGATGTTATTAAATTTGGAATAGCTTCAATTAAAACATGCGATTATACAGATGCAAATATAACTGCTGATTCAGTAGTTTCACAAGAAATTAATAATTTCAAATGTATTAAATTAACTTATGGGGCTGATTATATTCAGGATAATACAGCATATATAATTGTTTATAAATACTATACTAAATATACTTTAGAAGGTGACAATTACATAGGAAAAAATCCTAAATGGATGTTCTCTTATTCTAGAGGTATTCAAAATGGAGATAAGTTTAAACCAACTGTAGTTTCAACTTATGATTTACCTAATGAGATTATCTTGGATGAAGCTGTTAAAGTTAAATATACAAATGAAGAAAACAAAGTTAATTCAGGTGAAATAAATATACCTATTAAATCTGCACAAGGATACCACTATGACGTGAATATACCTTTTGTATTTAATAATAAAATTGATGGTATATGTGAATCATTAGCAACAAAAATCGAATGTAATGAACATTAAAAGATAACACCTTGTTATCTTTTTTTGATATAATAATATATATGAAAAAGATAAAGAATAATTTAGATACAATTATATATATCATAGTTATTTTATTGATATTGTTTTTAAGATTTCCTTATTTGGTATATGAACCAGGTGGAACTATAAATGTAAATGATAGATTTGTAAGTGTACCATATGAATCAAAAGGAACAATTAATCAAACTTACGTAAGTGTACAAAGAGGAAACTTAGTAAGTATGTTTTTAGGTTGGTTACTTCCTGACTATGACATAGTTCCTGATGATGAAAATAAAATAGATGATGAAACACAAGAAGAAGCAAATAAGAGAGATAGAATTGCATATGAATATGCACTTTCATCTGCAACTGCTGTAGCTTACGAATCAGCTGGACTTGAAACAAATGTAACTGACTCATATGGAGGAATCTATTATATATTTGATGGAGCTAAAACCGATTTAAAAATAGGTGATAAGATAGTTAAATATAATAATAAAAAGTTTAACTATGAAGAGTTCTTTCCTTTTGTTAAAGAAGCAAAAAAAGGAACTAGAATAGAATTTGAAGTAATAAGAAATAAAAAGAAGAAAAATTGTTATGCTATTATTTCAACAATTAAAGATGAATTAATTGAAGAATATGATGGTATAGGAGTAATTATATATACTATTAATGAATATAAAAATGAACCTAATATTGAATTCGAATCAAGAGCAAATGAAATGGGATCATCAGGTGGCTTAATGTTAGCATTAGGTATGTACAATGCACTTACTGAAGATGATATAACTCATGGATTAAATATTGCTGGGACAGGCACAATTGAAATAGATGGTAAAGTAGGAGAAATAGGTGGAGTCAAATATAAAATATTAGGTGCAGTTAGAAATAAATGTGATGTATTTTTAGTACCTGAAAAAAACTATGATGAAGCAAAAGAAGTTATTAAAGACAGAAATTTCAAAATCAAATTAATTAAAGTTACAACATTTGATGAAGCACTAGAAGAATTAAATAAATTAAGTGCATAAGCACTTTTTTTATATTAAAAAAAATACTATAATAATTAATACGGGTGGTTAAAGATGAAGAGAAGTGAAGTTGATAAAAGTAAATTATCTCCAATGATGTTACAATATCTGGAGATAAAAGAAAATTATTTAGATGCATTGCTATTTTATAGAATTGGAGACTTTTATGAGTTATTTTTTGAAGATGCAGAGATAGCTTCACGTGAACTTGAACTTACTTTAACCGGTAAAAACGCAGGTTTAGATGAACGTGTTCCTATGTGTGGTGTTCCACATCATTCATCTAAATCATATGTTGAAAAACTTGTTAATAAAGATTATAAAGTGGCAATATGTGAGCAAGTAGAAGATCCTAGATTTGCTAAGGGAATGGTAAAAAGAGAAGTAGTGGAAGTAGTGACTAAAGGTACTATCGTGGACCTTGAATTCCTTGATGCAGTAGATTTTAACTACATAGGTGGACTTATGGATTATAACTATTCATATCTGCTTACTTATATGGATATATCAACTGGTGAAGTTAATTCAGTCAGTTTAATACATGATGAAAATGTAGTTATAAATGAAATAATTAGTTTAGGTATTAAAGAATTAATCGTGATGTCTGATATATCTATTGAACTTACTAATATATTAAAATCTAAATATGGAATAAATATAAGTGTATCTGAAGAAATGTTAGATGATGAGTATACATCAATTTATACAGATGTAGAAGATGAAAAAGTAATATATGGAATAAAGCAATTATTATATTACTTACATGTTAAAGAATTAAAAGACTTATCTCATTTATCACATGTTAATATAATTAAAAAAGATAATTATTTAGAAATGGATATTCATTCAATAAGAAATCTTGAATTAATTGAAACACTTAGATTAAAAGAAAGAAAATATTCACTTCTATGGTTACTTGATAAAACAAGAACAGCCATGGGTGCAAGAACTTTAAAGAGTTGGTTACTTAATCCACTTAAGAGTAAAGATTTAATTGAAAAAAGATATGATATGATTGAATCTTTAAATAATAATTTCTTAGTTAAAGAACAATTAAGAGAAGCTTTATATGAAGTATATGATCTTGAGAGATTATGTGGAAAAGTAGCATGCGGTAATTTAAATGCTAGAGATGTTTTACAAATAAAGAATTCATTAAAAGTAATTCCTGATATTAATCATATGTTAGAGGATTTTAAATTTGATTTTAAATTAGAAAATCACGATGAATTATATGAATTACTTGAAAAAGCAATTTATGAAGATCCTCCTATAACAGTTAAAGAAGGTAACTTAATTAAAGAAGGATATAATCAAGAATTAGATGAATTAAAAGAGATTAGATCAGGTGGAAAAGCGTTTATTTCAGGTATTGAAGAAAAAGCAAGAACTGAAACTGGTATTCAAAATCTTAAAGTTGGATACAATAAAGTATTTGGTTATTATATCGAAGTAACTAAAGGACAAGTAGATAAAGTTTTACCTGAATATGGATGGGAAAGAAAGCAAACATTAACGGGTGCTGAAAGATATGTTTCACCTGAGTTAAAAGAAAAAGAAGCACTTATATTAAATGCAGAAGAAAAGATAATTGATTTAGAATATAATTTATTTAATGAGATTAGAGAAGAATTAAAGAAGAATATATTTAAACTAAAAACAAGTGCAAGAATACTTGGTGAAATAGACTGTTTACAAAGTTTATCTGTTGCATCAGAAGAATATCATTTAATTAGACCAACTTTAAATGAAGAAGGTTTAATTGATATTAAAAATGGAGCGCATCCAGTTGTTGAAATAGTATCTAAAAATACATATATTAAAAATGATATTTTTATGGATAAAGATACATCAACACTTCTTATAACTGGACCTAATATGTCAGGTAAATCTACATATATGAGACAACTTGCAATTACAGTTATCATGGCTCAAATGGGTTCATTTGTATCTGCTGATGAAGCAAATATTCAAATATTTGATAAGATATTTACTAGAATTGGTGCATCAGATGATTTAGTATCTGGTGAATCAACATTCATGGTGGAAATGTTAGAAGCTAAAAATGCAATTGTTGGTGCAACACCAAATTCACTTATTTTATTTGATGAATTGGGACGTGGAACTGCCACATATGATGGTATGTCTTTAGCAAGAGCTATACTTGAATATGTATCTAAAAATATAAAATGTAAGACTTTATTTTCAACACATTATCATGAATTAACTGATTTAGATAAGAAGTTTAAATCTATTAAAAATGTACATGTTGAAGCTAAAGAAGAAGACAGAAAAATAACATTCTTACATAAGATTAAAGATGGTGCAGTTGATAAGTCATATGGTATTCATGTAGCTAAGCTTGCAGGACTTCCAGATGAATTAATTGAAAGAGCGGATGAAATACTTAAGGTATATGAAAATGATTCTAAGAAGTCATCTTCAAAAGATTTAATTGAACAAATATCATTTTCATTTGAACAACCTAAAGAATCTAAAGTTGATGAGTATTTAAAAACTATTGATCCTTTAAATACAACACCAATTGAAGCAATAAATATTTTATATAAATTAAAAGAAATGGAAAAGAATAAGTAAAGTTCTTTTCTTTTTTATTTTTATTCAATAAATATGAGAAAAAAATAACTAAAAATATCGTGTTTTTATGATTTTTTACTATGATGTATGTTATAATTTTTACATGATAGGAGAGTATCGTATGAGTGATGAATTCTTAAAAATATTCACAATTTTATATGCTATTATCACACTTGTAGTAATTGTTGTAATTATTTTTAGAATTAAATCTAATAATAAAAAACGATTTACTAATGCTCTTATTGATCTTGAAAGAAACAAGAATCTTATTTTAAATGGGGCTATTTTATCTGAATTAAATAAAGTAGAATCATTAATTAATAATAAAGATTTAGAAGATAAATATAATTATTGGAAATCTTTATTTAAAGAGTTAAAGGATAAAAGTGTTCCTAAAATTGAAGATGATTTAATTGATGCTGAAGAATTAGTTAGATCTAATAATTTAAAAGATGCTAATGATGTGTTCTCTAAAGTTGAATTTGAAATATTTGTTGAAAAATCAAAAGCTGAAAAGTTATTAGATGATATTAAAGAAATTACTTTATCTGAACAAAAGAATAGAGAAATAGTAACTAAATTAAAAAGTGAATATAGAACTATATTCTTACAATACAACAATGGTAATAAAGATGATTATAAGTTAATTCAAAAACCATTAGAACTTCAATTTGAAAATGTTGATAAGTTATTTTCTACTTTTGAAATAGCTATGGAAAACAATGTTTATTCGGAAGTAGGTAAGATAGTTAAAGCATTAGATGACACAATTGGAAATTTAAAGATTGTTATTGAAGAAGCACCATCTATTATCATGATGGGTAAAACTTTAGTACCTACAAAGATTGAAGAAGTTAAAAAGATTAAAGATAAGATGGTTGCTGAAGGATATAATCTTGATTACTTAAAGATTGATCACAATATCGAAGTAAGTGAAAAGAAAGTTGCTGATATATTTGATAGATTAAAAGTATTAAATCTAGAAGATTCAGTATTTGAACTTAAAACTATTATTGATACTTTTGATAGTATGTATGATGACTTTGATAAAGAAAAAATTGCTAAGAAACAATTTGATGAATATATCAGAAGTGTAATCATGAAATGTAAGAAGTTAACTAAGATTATAAATGGAGTAGCTTCTAAAATTGATGACATTAAATATTCATATGATTTAACTGATGATGATATTAAAATCATAGGTGATTTACAAAAAGAAGTTAATGAATGTACTGATAGATACAATGCTTGTATGGATTTATTTAGAGAACATAATACAAGTTATTCTCATTTAACTAAAGAAATGGATAGCATTGCAAATGTATTAAGAAAAGCAGAAGATAAATTATCTTATACATTAAAGAGTTTAGGTAGTTTAAAAGAAGATGAATTAAGAGCTAGAGAACAATTGGTGGAAATTAAAGATATCATGAAACAATCAAGAAATCACATGAAATCTTATAAACTTCCTATTGTTCCGAAAGATTATTATATTCAATATGAAGAAGCAAGAGATGCTATTAAAAATATGGAAATTGAGTTAGGTAAAGTACCTATTAATATTAAATTATTAAATACAAGAGTGGATACAGCTAGAGATTTAGTATTAAAAGTATTTAATACTTCTTTAGAGATAGTTAAAACTGCTTCTATGGCTGAAAATGCCATTGTATATGGAAATAGATATCGTGCTATAAATAGTTCTATAGATTCAGGATTAACTAAAGCAGAAAGAGATTTCTTAAAGGGTAATTTTAAATCTAGTTTAGAATATGCAATTAATTCAATTAATGTAATAGAACCAGGTATTCATCAAAGATTATTAGATGCATACAAATTAGAAAATGAAAGTAAGTAAGGGTGAAATGATATGGTATATTTAGATTATTCAGCAACTACACCAGTACTTCCTGAAGTACTTGATAGTTATAATAAAGTTACAGAAGAATACTTTGGTAATCCAAATAGTCTTCATAGTTTAGGAATTAAATCACATGAATTATTAGAATCTGCTAATAAACAAGTAGGTGAGTTATTAGGTATAAATGAAGGTGAATTTGTTTATACATCTGGTGCAACTGAAGCTAATAATATAGCTTTAATAGGAGCAGCTCTTACTTATAAAAGATATGGTAATAGAATATGTGTTTCTAAGATGGAACATGCATCTATATATGGTATTTGTAAGTATTTAGAAAAACTAGGATTTATAATTGACTATGTAGGTGTAACTGAAGAAGGATTAATTGATTTTGAAGAATTAAAAGAAAAAGTTACTAAAGAAACTATTCTTTGTTCTATATGTGCAGTTAATTCAGAAACTGGTGCAAGACAACCACTTAAGATGGTTAGACAAGTATTACGTAAGTGCAATGAAAACTGTATCTTACATTCAGATATGACTCAAGCTGTTGGTAAAATACCAGTTAATGTTTTAGATGTTGATCTTGCTTCAATGTCTGGACATAAAATCTATGGACCAAAGGGAATTGGACTTTTATATAAAACTAAAAATTTAGTTTTAACACCAATTCAATATGGAGCACATCCAGGAGACTTAAAACCTGGAACACCTCCGCTTCCTTTAATAGTATCTTTTGCTAAGGCATTAAGAATTGCAGTTAAAGATTTATCTAAAAAGGAAGAAGCAGTTAGAAAATTTAAAGACAAAATCGTGGAACATTTAAGTGGATATCCAAATATTAAAATTAATTCAAGTAAATATTGTATTCCACATATTTTAAATATAAGTGTACCTGGTATTAAACCAGAGACATTTATCCATGCTTTAGAAAAAGATGAAATATATGTATCTAGTAATACAGCTTGTTCATCTGGTAAACCAAGTGAAGCTGTTATGTCTATGTATAATGATGAAGAAAGAAGTAAGACAACTATAAGAATTAGTTTATCTTATCAAACACTTCCTTCAGAGATAAGTGAATTCTTAGAATCATTTGATAAGCATTATCAAGAATTATCTAAGTTGAGATAATTCTTTAATTTTATTAAGGAGGATTAAATGGCAACTAAAAAGAAAGTACAAAAGAAAAATCAAAAGTTTAAATTTATTGTACCTTATTTAAGACCAAGATATGAAGAAGGAATATATATCGTATTACTTGTTACTGGCATTGGTGCATTGTGTTATTCTATTTTTAATCAATTGTTAAATAATTGTTATGAAATGTCTTTTTTTATATATTTAGCTGAGATAATGTTTAGTAGTATTATATTACTTTTATTATTTAAGCATAAAGTATGTATACCGCTTAGAAAAACGGCAGATTTGGTTGCTGTTGTTATAATATTATTTTCAAGCATATTTAATACTGAATATTATATTACTATAGTCATGGTTGCTTTAATAATATATGAATACCTAACATTCTTTTTATGTAATAGAATTAGCGAGTTTAGATTATTAATCTATTTTGGAATTGTTGCATTAGTAGTTTTGGGTCCAGCAATGTTTATTTCTGATAACTTTAACAAAGTAGCTTGTTCCGATGGTAAAAATACAGTTTATGTTAATTATACTTATAAAGGAATAAAAGGATTTACATATAATAAAAAAGAAATGGAACATGAGAAAAAACAAGAATTAGGATTTGAAACAAGATCATTAGAAGATTTTAATTATACTTATAGCGGCAATAAATCTGCTTTAGATGTTAAAAAATATATTGTTTCTGAATATAGCAATGATGTATTTACTTGTAAATAATTTATATACCACATTTGAATAAAATGTGGTATTATATTTTTCGGAGGCGTTTATATGGCAACTTTAAACGATGAACAATTTAGTGACATAATTGGAAAGTCTATTAATGATATTAAGAAAAAGAGATTACTTGAAAAGAGAAGAAGGTTAGAAGAAATATCTAAAGAATCTAATGATTTATTTATGGATTTAAGAAAAGAATCAATGAGTTGTAGTCATAAATACATTGTTAAAATAGATGAAAAATTTTATTGTTTAGAATGTTTTGGATTAATTGGAGATCATTTAGTTGATAAAAATCAAAAAGTATTAGAAGTTAAATTGCAAGAAGGGGAAAATGTATTAGATAAACTAGAAGTTATGTCTAATGTATTTGGTCAATTATTATATCATTTAGATTGTACTTCTGATGAAGCTTATGATGAATTATATAGTCAATTTAATACAACAGGGAAAAAGAAGTCATTAATAAAATAAACATTGAATAAATCAATGTTTTTTTATATAATTAATTAAGTAAAAAAGAGGTGAAATATATGGATTATAAGAAATTAGCAGATTTTATATTTCCAAATATAACAAAGACAATTGAAGATTATGAAAAAGAGTATCCTTTAAGACCTGAAGGAACTGTTGTAACTAGATTTGCACCAAGTCCAACTGGTTTTATGCATATAGGTAATTTTTATCAAGTAGTAATTGATTATGTTATTGCTAAAAGAAGTAATGGAGTATTTTATTTAAGAAATGAAGATACAGATCAAGCACGTGAATTAGAAGGTGCTGTTGAATATATCATGCATGTTTTAAAACATTATAATTTATTACCTGATGAATATGAAATGAAGGGTGGAGAATCAAAAGGTATATATGGTCCTTACATTCAATCAGAAAGAAAAGATATATATAAATGTTTTATAAAATATTTAATTTCAGAAGGTAAAGCTTATCCATGTTTTTTAACTGCTGAAGAACTTGAAGTTATTAGAGATAATCAAGCTAAAGCTAAATCAAGAATTGGTATATATGGTAAGTTCGCTAAGTATAGAGATTATCCTGTAGATGATGCTATTGAAAGAATTAAAAATGGTGAACAATTTGTTATTAGATTAAAATCTCAAGGTAATTTTAATCATCAATTCAAATTTGATGATTTAGCATTTGGGGAATTAAAACCTCATGAAAATGATCAAGATTTAATTATATATAAATCATCTACTGAATTGCCAACATATCATTTTGCACATTTAGTTGATGATCATTTAATGAAAACAACTCATGTTGTAAGAGGACAAGAATGGGTATCTTCTATTCCATATCATTATGAATTATTTAATACATTTGGATATAAAATGCCTAAATATATTCATACTCCTTTAATCTTAAAGAAAGATGGAGAACAAATAAGAAAGATTTCTAAAAGATTAGATCCAGAAGCTAGAATGACTTTCTATGAAGAAAAAGGATATCCTCAATATGCTGTTATTGAATCAATCATGACAATTGCTAATTCAAACTATGAAGCATGGAGAGAAGGACATCCAGATGCACCATTTACTGATTTTGAATTCAGTGCTAAAAAGATGAGTCCATCAGGTGCCTTATATGATTTAGATAAATTAGATAATATATCTAAAAATTATATTTCTAAATTAACTAAAGATGAAGTATTTGAAATGTTAGATACATATACTAAAGAATATGATAAAGAATTCAATGAAATTATTAATAAAGATGTTGATTATACAAAAGCAATTCTTAATATAGAAAGAGAACAAAAGAAACCTAGAAAAGATTTTGCTAAATGGGAAGATGTTAAACCATCAATCTTCTATATGTTTGATGATTTATATCAACCAACTGAATATGCTTGGGGTAACATAAATGATGTTGCAACAGTTAAAGATATTGTTAACAACTACATTGATAATTTCTATGATGAATCAGATGATAAAGAAACATGGTTCAATAAAGTTAAAGAATTAACTGAAAGCTTAGATGGATTTACATCTGATATGAAGGCATATAAAGAAAATCCTGATAATTATAAAGGTAATGTAGCAGATGTTTCAACAGCTATTAGAGTTGCTATCACAAGTCGTGATCAAACTCCTGATTTATATGAAATTTTAAAATTATTAGGTAAAGAAAGAATTAAATCAAGAATAAATAGTTTATAGTATAAAAGTAGATATTCATCTACTTTTTTGCTATACTAATAGTAAGTGATAAATATGAATAAAAGGAAATTAATATTAATAATTATTTTTATTTTATTAGATCAAATTGTTAAGTTTTTTGTTCAAACAAATAATACTTCAATTTGGGTTATAAAGAATTTTTTCAGCATAGATTATACTATTAATACAGGTGCATCATTTGGATTATTTGCTGGTAAGAATATATTCTTAATAATTATAAGTATAGTGATGTTAGTACTTACATATAGTTTAATGTTTTCTTATAAACAAAATAAATTAAATGATGTATTGTTTGCTATGTTATTTGGAGGAATACTTGGTAATTTACTAGATAGAATTTTTTATAGTTATGTAAGAGATTTTATTAGTTTTGAATTTGGTAGTTACGTATTCCCAACATTTAACATTGCAGATACATTAATTGTTATAAGTGTTATAGCACTTGTGATAGTTGGAATAATAGGTGAGAAGAAAAATGGAAATAGAAATAAAAGAACAAAAAGGAAGAATTGATAAAGTATTAGCTGAAGAATTAGATACTTCTAGAAGTAAAATATCTAAACTTATAGATGCAGGTAATATCTTAGTTAATGAAGAAGCAGTTAAAGCTGGATATCTTGTTAAAGAAGGAGATATCATAACTATAGATGAAGACTTCAATGAAGAAGTTGATATAGAACCTGAAAATATACCTTTAGATATTATCTATGAAGATGATGATATTTTAATTATCAATAAACCATCAGGCATGGTTGTTCATCCTGGTGCTGGTAATTATCAACATACTTTAGTAAATGCACTTATGTATTATACAAATAATTTATCAAGTGTAAATGGAACTATGAGACCAGGTATAATACATAGAATAGATAAAGATACATCAGGTATATTATTAGTTGCTAAAAATGATAAAGCACATGAAAAGTTAGCTGATATGTTATCAAGACATGAGATTAACCGTGAGTATCTTGCTTTATTAAAAGGAGATTTTCCAAGTGATACTGCTACAGTAGATGCACCAATTGGAAGAGATATAAATAATAGAAAAAAGATGGCAGTTACATCAGTTAATAGTAAAAGTGCTATTACACATTTAACTGTGTTAAAAAGATATAAAAAATATACATTAGTAAGATTAAAACTTGAAACAGGAAGAACACATCAAATCAGAGTACATATGCAATATATAGGATATCCAATTTACAATGATCCTATTTATACAAATGATGAAACTACTGAATTTGGACAATTCTTACATTCAGCATCAATTGACTTTGTTCATCCAACAACAGGCAAGGAGATGCACTTTGAATGTCCACTTCCTGCTGAGTTTCAAGAAAAGTTAGCTGAGTTAGACGAAAATTTAAAGTAGGTGATAAACGTGAATACGTTAAATATTTCTGAAAAAGATGAATTAACAATGAGATTAGTTCATTACTTTGTAACTAAGGAAGACTATCAACCAATTATAGTTGCAGGTTTAGAAAATGAAATATGGTTAGAAAACTTAGAAAAGCCATATGAAATTATTAGAATTAATAGTAATTATATCCACAATGGAGAACAATTAGATTTTGATAATTTTAAAGCTCAAACAGTTATTAAGCAAGTTAAGAAGAAAACATTATCATTATCATGTAATACATTAAATATATTTCTTAATTTAGGAGAAAATGTAAAACTTGATGAAGTAAATCAAAAACATATGGATTTCTTAAAAATAGATTCAGTTAATGATTTAGAGGCAAATGAAGGATTATTAAGTTTATTTCCTGAGATTAAAAATGATGAAGTTGAATCTGAAAATGTCATGGATTTCTTTATCAATGTAACTGATGATATAAATGAATCAACTGAAAAGAAAAATAAAGTATATGAAAAGACTTTTAGTAAAAAGACTTTAATTGTAACATATGCATTAATTGCTATAAATGTAATTATTTATTTCTTATGTGTTGCTGGTATTCTTGATTCATCAATGTTTGGAATGCATTCAGCATCAGTTAAGTTAGGTGAGGTATGGAGATTATTTACAGCTGGTTTCTTCCATACAGATTTAATTCATCTAGGTGTTAATATGTATTCTTTATATATAATTGGTAAAGAAGTTGAAACTGTATTAGGTAAATGGAGATATATAGTAATATATGTTGTTAGTATTATAATTGGATGTTTATTATCAGGTGTAATAAATGGTGCTAATGTATTATCTATGGGTGCAAGTGGAGCAATATTTGGTTTACTTGGAGCCTTATTATACTTTGGATATCATTATAGATTATATTTAGGTAATGCGCTTGTATATCAAATAGCACCTATTATTATAATTAACTTAGTAATTGGATTTACATTACCTGGAATTGATAATTTTGCTCACATTGGTGGTTTAGTAGGTGGACTACTTGCAACTATGATGGTAGGTATATCAGGTAGAAAAGATTATTTAGATAAGATAAATGGTACTATAGTTTTATTATTATTAACTGGTTTCTTATCATATATGTTATTTTTTAGATAAAAAAAGAAGAGTTTATTAAACTCTTCTTTTATATTTTTCTATATAATCCAATAGCTTTACCTAAGATAGTACAGTTTTCTACTATAATAGGTGACATTGTATCATTTTCAGGTTGAAGTCTAATATGATCTGATTCTTTATAGAATCTTTTTAATGTAACTTCATTTTCTTCTGTCATGGCTACAACGATTTCGCCATCATGTGCTATATTTTGTTTTTGAACTATAACTATATCTCCATCAAAGATACCTGCATTAATCATTGAATCACCTGTACATAATAGAGTAAAGATTGATTCTCTTGCTGGTATAAGTGAAGCAGGTAATGTGAAGAAGTCATCTGGATGTTCAATTGCTTCGATTGGATTACCGCATGCAACTCTACCTAATAAAGGTACACTTACAACATCTTCATCTGCCTTTTCTGCATATTCATTATCTACTAATAATTCTATTGTTCTAAATTTTGAAGCTTCTTTTCTGATAAATCCTTTAGATTCAAGTTCTTTTAAATGTGTATGTACTGTAGCTGGACTGGATAATCCCATACCTGCACATATCTCTCTAACTGCAGGTGGAAAACCGTGTGAAACAATGAACTTCTTAATGAAATCTAAAACTTCACTTTGTTTTTTAGTTAGTTCTTTATTCTTACTTACTTTTTCCATATTCCATTCCTCCTAATACAATAATAGCAAATGTTAAATTAAATGTCAAACATTTGTTTATTTTTAATATTTTATTGATATAGTACATGTGTTCGTGTTATATTATAAATGTCGAAAGGAGATGGAGTATATGACAAAAGTATTAAATGAATATAAAGGGGTGATTTTGATTTTCTTGTCAATAGTATTAGTTCTTTCTATGATGCATTCAAGAGTAAAAGAATTAAATGCTGAAATGCAATCTAGTACTAATCAAGAAATAAGTTATGAAAATAAATAATAAAGTATAAAATCTCTACTTGGTAATTATATGTAGAGATTTTTATTTTTTTTTGATATAATCTCTAAATGGAAGTGATAACTATGAAAACTCCTGATTATACAGAAGAAAGAAAAAGAGATTTAGCACCTACTGAATTTAACTATATAGAACCAACTATATCTGATGTTTTTAATGGAAAAAAATATTTCTTAAGAACATATGGATGCCAAATGAATGTGCATGATTCTGAAGAGATTGCAGGTATTTTAGAGAACTTAGGATGTATTAGAGTAGAAGAATTAGAAGAAGCTGATATTGCTATTTTAAATACATGTGCAATTAGAGAAAATGCTCATGATAAAGTATTTGGATTCTTAGGTAAATGTAAACATTTAAAGAGTAAGAATAAAGATATGAAGATTATTATATGTGGATGCATGGCTCAAGAAAAATCAGTAGTGGATGAATTTATGAAAAATCATAAATATATTGATTTAGTATTTGGTACTCACAATATCCATGAATTACCTAATTATTTAATCAATTTAAAACCAGGATTAAATATTGAAGTAGTTTCTTCTGATAACAATGTTTATGAAGTAGATAGTTATCATCGTGATTCTAAGTACTCTGCATGGATTAATATCATGTATGGATGTGATAAGTTTTGTACTTATTGTATAGTTCCATATACTAGAGGAAAAGAAAGATCAAGAAAATCAATTGATATTATCAGAGAATGTGAAAAACTAAAAGAAAATGGATATCAAGAAGTTACATTACTTGGACAAAATGTAAATGCATATGGAAGAGATAGAGAAGATGAAATATCATTTGCATCTTTACTTGAGGAAGTTGCTAAGGTTGGTATTCCAAGAGTTAGATTTGTAACTTCTCATCCATGGAATTTCACTGATGAAATGATAGAAGTTATAGCTAAATATGATAATATCATGCCATATATTCATTTACCTTTACAAAGTGGTTCAGATAAAATCTTAAAACTAATGGGAAGAAGATATACTCAAGAAGAATATCTAGAATTATTTGATAAGATGAAAGAAAGAATTCCTGGAGTTGCAATTACAACTGATATAATTGTTGGATTCCCTGGTGAAACTGAAGAAGACTTTGAAGAAACATTAAAAGTTGTTGAACATTGTAAATATGATGGAGCATATACTTTTATCTTCTCACCAAGAGAAGGTACTCCTGCAGCAAAGATGAGAGATGATACTGAATTAGAAGTAAAAGAAGATAGATTACATAGATTAAACAAAATTGTTAATAAATATTCAAATTTTAACAATCAAAAATTATTAGGTAAAACTGTACCTGTATTATTAATCGGTGAATCTGAAAAAGACTCTAATAAATTATATGGATATACAGATACATTTAAACTAGTAAATGTTGAATGTGATAAAACATTAATTGGTAAGATAATTGATGTTGAAATAACTGAAGCAAAAAGTTTTAGTTTAGATGGAAAAGCACTTTAAAAAGGTGCTTTTTATATGTTATAATGTTAAATAGAGAATAGGAGGGATTGAGATGAATAATCAAGTTGATCAAAATGGACAACCAGTACAACAACCAATTCAGCAACCAGTAGTACAAGCACAAGCTGTACAACAACCTGTAATGCAAGCTCAACCCTATGACAATAGAACAGTTCAAGCTATTGAAATTGGAAGATTAAGAAATGAAAAAATTGGTAAACCTGGATTAGTTTTATGGATATTTGCATTATTTGCAATTGTATTCGTATCTCTTCCTATAATAAGACAACAATTAAATGATCCGAATAGTTTTTTATATAAGATTGTTTATAAATCAAATATAAATCCTGATGATCCAATTACACCAATTGTTGATCCAGATGAAGGAGACAAATTTTCAAACGCTGCAAATATACAAGTATTATCTAAAGATACTGCTATGAAATATGAAAATTTAATATTAAAGAATTTCACACATGAGGATAAGAATTTATACGCTGTAATGTTTAGTCAAAATGGTATATTAGATTTAGATGAAAAAGATTGGTATATGGAAATATATTCAAAGAATAAAACATTACTTGGACATATTAAATTAACTGGTTCATTTGATTATCAAGAAAAACAAGTAGAATTAGTTGGAACAAAGATTAATTATAATCCTGATTCAACTTACTATGGTAAAATAACAACCATGACAGATGCTGAATATCCAGAAGTAGAATATAATACTACTATTAATGATGAAGGACAAAGTGTTGGAAGTTTTGTATGTACAAAGGATAATACATCACTTACATATTCTTTTAGAAATAATTCATTAATATCTATAAAGGATATAGAAAAAGTAGAATTAGGTGAAGATCAAACATCATATACTCATTTGTTAAGTGAGTATAGAAAGAAAGTTGATGCATTTGGTGAAACATATGCAAGACTTGATGAAACAAGTGATGAAAACTTTAAAGGTTTTGTAGTTGATATTACAGTTAACTATGATGATCCTAACTTTAAAATGCCTGAAGTTATTAAAGACTATAACTACTTTGATGAAACATCTGTTGCTAAAAAAGTTTCATATGACATGACAGGAAAAGGATTTGAGTGTAAATGACATATAATTTCGTTTTAGATGATTTTGAAGGACCATTAGATTTATTACTACATTTGATAAGAAGTTCTAAAATGGATATATATTCAATTAATGTAGGAGAAATTACTAAGCAATATTTAGATTTTATTAATGAATCTAAAGAGATGAATGTTGATATTGCTTCTGAATATATGGTCATGGCAGCTGAATTAATTCATTTAAAAAGTAGAATACTTTTAAATAAACAAGATGAAGTTGAAGAAGAATCTGAATATGAAATAAATTCTGAAGAAGATTTAAAAAATAAATTACTTGAATATGAAAGAGTTAAGCAATTAACTGGTGAATTTCATGAGTTAGAAGAAAAGAGAAGTGAATTTTATACTAAACTTCCAAGTGATTTAAAAGAATTTAAACCTGAAGATAATTCTTTACCAACTGATGTTACATTAAATGATTTAGTTAATGCATTTGAATTATTTTTAGCTAGAGAAAAACTAAATAAACCATTAAATACAACAGTTACCAAAAAAGAATATTCAGTAACTGATAGACAAAAAGATATAAGAAGATTACTTAAAAGTAATAAAAAAATAGAATTTACATCTTTATTTGAAGAATTTAATAAACCATTTATAGTTGTTACATTCTTAAGTATATTAGAGATGTCTAAGAACAATGAAATTATTATTAAACAAGATAAAAACTTTGGAAATATCATGATAGAAGCGAAGTGAGCAAGATGAATGAAATAAATGAACTTGGAGTTTTAGAAGGTATTTTATTTGTAGTAGGTGATGAAGGTATAACACTTCAAAACTTATGTGAAATAATGAAGATAGATGAAAACCATGCTAAGGAATTATTAAAAGAATTAAAAGAAGAATTAAATAAATCTATACATGGAATAAGAATATCTTATCTAGGAGATGCATTTAAATTAACAACTAAACAAGAACATCGTGAATTTTATCAAAAATTAGTCATGACTCCAGGAACAAATAAGTTGAGTCAAGCTGCACTTGAAACTCTTGCAATCATTGCATATAACCAACCAATTACAACAAGTGAAGTAAATGAAATAAGAGGAGTTCAATCTGGACAAATAATTAGAAAATTAGTTGCTAAAGGATTGTTAAAAGAAGCTGGTAAAAGTGATATGGCAGGTAGACCAAATATTTATAAGACAACTTCTGAATTCCTTGATTACTTTGGACTAGCAACAATTGAAGATTTACCAAAAGTTGAAGTTAAAAATAATGAAGAAACTGAGACTGATTTATTTACTTCTATTTATAAAGACGCTGAAGAAGATGCTTCTAATTAGTATCTTCTTTTGTTATAATATATTTTATCTTATTGCCCAATGGCCAAGTGGTAAGGCGTGAGACTCTGGACCTCATATTCCGTTGGTTCGAATCCAACTTGGGCAACCATATAAATAACCCTGAAAATGGGGTTTTTATTTGCTAAAAATTGAAAAATAATGTATTATAATACACAAAAAGCAAGTGGTTTATATGAAAATGATTAAGAGATTATTTAATTTTATGGGTAAACGATTATTTATCATGGCTTTCCTTGTTATCTTGGAAATATTTCTTTTCGTGTTTTTACTTGCAAACTTTAATTATTTATTTAGGGTATTTGAGATAATCTTTAGATTATTTGGATTATTTGTTGTTTTATGTATTATTAGATACAATGAAAAACCAGGTAATCAAATTCTTTGGATTGTACTTATCATGATGTTCCCATTTGTTGGTTCAATTCTTTATTTATTAGGTGGATTAAATATTATTACTGATAAACATATTAGAAAAGTTAATAGAAAAGAAAAAGAAACTGAATATCTTTTAAGACAAGATAAAAAAGTATTACAAAGTGTAATGAAAGAAAATATGTATGCAGGAGCAGATTTTAATTTTTTAAATAACTGTAATTATCCTGTATATGATAATACAGATGTTAAATATTATAAATGTGGTGAAGATGCATTTGATGATATGTTATTTGAATTAAATAAAGCTAAAAAATATATATTCTTAGAATACTTTATTATTACTCCTGGTATTATGTGGACAGCTATTTTGGATGTATTAAAGAAGAAAGTAAAAGAAGGAGTAGAAGTAAGAGTTATATATGATGATGTAGGATGTATAAATACATTACCTACATATTATAAAGATGCTTTAGAATCATTTGGTATTAAATGTATTCCATTTAATAGAGTTAGTCCAGTTGTTCAATTAGTGGTTAATAATCGTGATCATAGAAAGATGATGATTATTGATGGTAAAACTGTATTTACTGGTGGTATTAATATCGCGGATGAATATATTAATAAAATAGAAAAATTTGGTTATTGGAAAGATTCAGTTTTAAAAATAACAGGTGATGCTGTTTGGACTTATATAGTAATGTTTTTAAGAACATGGGATGGTATAAGTAAAGAAGAAATAGATTATTATAAATATAAAAATAAAACTGAAGTTAAGAAAGCTAAAGGTTATATAGCTCCATATGGATCTAATCCATTTAGAAAAGACTATATAGCAGAAGAAGCATATATGAGTATTATTACTCATGCTAATAAATATATTTATATCATGACACCTTATTTAGTTTTAGATTCAGATATCTTAAGTGCTTTAACACTTGCAGCTAAAAGGGGAGTTGAAATAAAAATCATGCTTCCTGGTATTCCAGATAAAAAATATATTTATATGTTATCTAGATCATATTATAGACCACTTCTTAAAGCTGGTATAAAAATATATGAATATGATCCTGGATTCTTACATACAAAGATGATGATTGCAGATGATTTAGTTTGTTCAATTGGAACAATTAATCTAGACTATAGAAGTTTATATCTACACTTTGAATGTTCATCGTTTATGTATGAATGTTCATGTATAAATGATATAAGAGATGACTTTAATGCATCTTTAAAGAAATGTACTGAAGTAGACATGGATGATGCTTCTCCAAATATAAGAAGAGAAATTATTCAATTATTACTTAGATTAATAGCACCTCTTTTATAATAAAAAATAAACACATTTATATGTGTTTATTTTAATTTTAAAATCTTTTGGATTTGATCATATGATTTATCAAAGTCATCCATAGCTATTCTATGTACTTTGATTGATTTATATTGATCTAATTCATCACTTATTTCTAAGTATTTATTTTGTTGATTAACTGAATTTT
>Ga0247610_10002765_pt1 | contig 19866 bp, 17 predicted proteins | sample 174DNAGHGhighgp2_FD_193483 | JGI IMG/M metagenome (GOLD analysis project Ga0247610, IMG submission 193483) | Sheep rumen microbial communities from Palmerston North, Manawatu-Wanganui, New Zealand - 1742 DNA GHGhigh gp2 | ecosystem: Host-associated > Mammals > Digestive system > Stomach > Rumen...
TCTTGGGAATTTTCGCATAAACGCTCACGCCAGTCTCGCGTTCAATTTCGGAAGATGAACCTACGCCGCGGTTACGCAGACGGTGCAGCAAGAGGACCAGAATCCAGCTGAAACCGAAACCGCCGCCAAAGCCCGCGAGTACGATAACCTTGCGGTTCGGCTTTGCGGGAATTTCGTGAACATACGCCGGGTCAACGATGCGCACGTTGCCGATTTCACTGGCGCGCACCACACGGAGCTGCTGGATGTTGTTCAGGATGGATGTATAGAGCTGGTTGTTGATTTCGACATCCTGCTGGAGCTTAAGAACATCTTGCTGCGTGGTCGGGAGCTTCTTTGTTTGCGTTTCTTCTTTGCCGATTTCTTTGTTCAGGCGTTCCTGTTGCTGCCTGATGGCCAGCATGGCGGGGTGGTCCTCCTTGAAAAGGCGGGCCTTTTCCTGATATTCCTGCTGCAACGAGAGCAGTTGGGTTTTGAGTTGCACCTGTCTATCCAGCGTAACCTTCGCTTCGGCACCCAAGTCGACCGTTCCGACCCTGTTCCGATAGTTTGTTAGAAGTTGCTGGGCAGAATCTAGCTTGGCCTTAATCGTGGGCAATTGTTCTTCTAGGAACTCAAGGGACTTTTCGGCTTCGGCGCTTCGCATCTCGACATTCTGACGCACGTACATCTCGGCGATTGCATTAAGTATGTTCGCGGTACGGTCCGGATAGCGGTCCATATACGAAATTTCTAGGATGTTCGTATTCTTGTCTTTTTCAATGGCATCCACAACCTTGCGCAAATTCTCGGCAACATCAAGCACGGATGCTTTTTTCAAACGGAACTTTTGCCCCGGCAACGCGTAAATCGACTTGACGCAAATGGCAACGGAATCGCCACCCACCGGCACGCGGTACGTTTCGCCCACCTTGCCCACGACAAGGCTAGCACCCAGCGGAGAGAAAAGTTCGTATGAATCCGTAGATTTCACCTTGGCAACCCACTTGTGCTCTTTTGTCATCAAGGCCATGGGCGGCTCAAACAAGTCCAGATCCATACGCCCTTCTCGACGCATTAAACGATCCAAGATATCAATCGGTTCGGCACTGTAATTCAGGTGCAATTTTTCCACAACGGGCATGAGCACGCTAAGGCTCTTGATCAAATGGATCTCTGCCTTGGCCGGGCTCTGCGTTTCGAATAGTTCACCGATGTCGGCAATCGCCTTGCCACTTTTTGACTTTGTGTCAAGTTGCAGCATAGTCGTGCTTTGGAACTGGTCACGGCTATAACGCGCATAAGTCAACCCGGCTATTAAACCGATAATGGAGAAAAAAGCGAATATAAGCCAATGACGCCTGAAGATGTTGAACAGCTCGAAGATGTCAATGACATCGCTTGGTTTTAGGATTCCCTGCGATACAGGGGCTTGATTTGTTTGTTTTTCTGCTGTGTTATTCATAAGGTTTCCTATTAAAATCTTGAAAAAAAATGTTAAGCGGCCTTGGCGTTAAATAAAGTCTGTTCGGTTAATGTTATTTTGTTTGTGCTCTGGGTAAAATTCTTTTTGCGTTTTTTTGCAAACAGTTGCTTGCAAAGTTTTTCGTTTTTGTTTGTAGATTTGTACGCCAAATTGATAGAAGGAACAATTTTATGAATCAAAACTTTCTTCACGATCCCTATGTGCGTTCGGTGTTTAAGGATCCCATTCGCACTGCAGAACTTTTGCGACTTGCTGCACGCAAGAACAGCAACCTTGCGCAGTTTCTTGCGACAGTAAATCTTGATACCTTGCGTGAAATTCCTGGAGCTTTCAGCGATGTGGTTTCGTATGGTTACAGCGACCTTGCTTTCACTGTAAAGATTGAAAGTGATGAACCCAAACAAGCCGAACTCCTTGTCGGCATTCTTGAAGAGCACAAGAGCTACCCTGAATCGGCGCTCATTCCTCAGCTTGTCAAGTACTGGTACGAAATCATGGTCCGGGATCAGAAGAACATCCCGACCGTAGCTATTGTTTTGTACAACGGCAAGGAATCTTGGAAAATCGGCAACACAACTATGTTCCCGAACTATCCCGAGTACTATCATAAAATCGGTTTGCCATTCATTTTGGAACTTGTGGATGTCGGTGACATTTTCAGCGAAAACGAAATTTCCCAGATTTCTCCCAAGATTGCCCTTGCCTTGGTTGCCCTGAAGTATGTTTTTTCGGGTGAAAAACTCAAAAAGTTCCTGAAACCGGCAATTGCTGGGCTTAAATCGCTCCCACATGAAGAAGCGGAAGACTTTTTGTCGAAAACTTATGTATATTTGAAGCAATGGTTCAATGATGATACCAAGGAGCAATTCAAGATGGATTTTAAGAAATGCAGCGAAGTTTACGGCTACAAGTCCATTGCCGAAGTTGAGGAAGAAGAACTGGAAGCAAAATTGGCTGAAAGAGACAGGGAAATGGCAAGAAAAATGCTTGAAAATGGTATTCCGATTGACAAGGTTTCCATCATTACGGGTATTCCTGAAGAAGAGATTCTTTCCTGGAAAAATAAAACCTAATTTATCTCTATTGCCATTGCAATTCAAGCCAACCTGTGCTCCCTTGCTCAAGGGAGTTTTTTCTTGAGCAAATTTTTCCGCATTACAAATCCCACAAATAATATCAATTAGGTTATAACGCCTCGGCAGGGGAGTGCCGAAGATTTTAGAGGTGGGGGATGGAATTTGGAGGGATTTCATAATCTTATATTTTTTGGGGGTACATACAGAAGCACCTGTAGCCCTATTTTCCCATCGTTTTCTTCAAAAATTTGACTCCTTTTTCGCCCAGCAAATTTCTTGCGAAAGCCTTTGCTTCTTGTTTCATGGCAATTTTTGAATCAACCATACAATTCATCACAATTTCCAAAGCGTCGCTTTCATCTTGTGTATCGGTAAAAGCCTCAAGAATCATCGGCTTTTCGGTAATTTCAGGAGTCAGGAACCTATCAACTACTTTAAGGAATTCTTCTTTATTTGAGGCAGACAAATATTCATACCCCAAATCGGTTGCATAATGTTTTAACAAATCAAAAGACTTGTTTCCAAAATGTCCGGCAGCAGCCATGTACGGATCAGCCTCTTCACCAAAAATATAGCATGGATGATCATAGTTACGGAATTCCGTTCCTCGGCCATTATTAATAACCATAAGACGAACATTTTTACCAATATGCTTGTTAGCAGCAACATTCATATCGTAGAAAAAAGCCAGTTCACCAAATACACCAACAAACAACTTGTTTGGATTTGCAAGAGATGCACCCATCATTGAGGATACGCCTCCATCAATACCAAAACCGCCAACATTACACTTTGCCTGAATATCATCAGGCAATTCAAAGAAATTCCAAGAACGCAGACTGTTGAAAATGCCTAAATGTAACTCACAACCAGACGGTAATTTGGAAACCATCTGTTTGGCCATCCAAATATTGCCAAATGGAATATCGGGAATTTGGCTTAATACATTTTTATACTCATCTTGACAAGCTTTCAAATAATCAGTTTTGTCTTTCCCCTGTTGACCATAGTGATTGAAGAATTCCTCTTCGGACATCATAAATACATTTGTCAATTTTCCAAATGTATCACGAAGTGCACCATCTTCACTAACACGCCAAACAGAGTTTGTCGGCGAAACCCTATAACAGCCACTGACTTCACCAATATGGATTAACAAATCCACATTAGCCAATGGGGACTTGTATTTTTTTTGACAACATACTAAAGGGAATTCAACCTCATATTTTCCACGATAACCACTTGTATTGTCCGTAAAGACAACTGCATCATATGTTGCGCAAAACCGTTCAATGGCAGCAACTTCATTTTCAGTAAAATTATGATGCGCTCCAACAAAAATTGCAATATGCCCAGAATTTGGGATTTCTGGAAGTTTATCTTTACTAGTGAAGCGCCTAATAACCCTTGTTGGAGGCAACTCTTTTACAGAAAAATCGGGGTTATAGGCGGTAAAAAGATTTATGTGGGCAGGACCACCACCATTCAGTTTCAATGCCAAAATAGCCTTACTTGCTTCGATAACGCAAAATTTTTCATCGGAGGCATCTTTGACCATTGGAACCGTTACGCTTTCCATTGCAATGTCGGCTGGAATTTGACGACGGTCAATTTGCTGGTCAATCAAGTGGCCGATTGCCTGCGTTCCGCGATGCGATGTAATCGCTAACACAGGAAGTTTTCTGTAGTAGGCCTCCGTTAACCCAGACATGTAATTTCTCGAAGCCGTTGCACCAGTACAACTAATCACGACAGGCTCGCCACTTTCAGCCGCCATTCCACAAGCCAAATAGGCCGCAGAGCGTTCATCGACAGATGAATAAATCTCAAAGAACGGATCGTTCTGAATACTCCCGACAAACGTCATATTTGTTGTTCCTGGAGAAGCAATCACTTTGCGGATGCCATGGGCTTTGAGCAATGAAATTACAATTTGGACATTGCGTTCAACGGTATAATATTTCTTTTTCATATATTTTTTAGTTTCCTAAAAGTTTATTAATTTTTTTGCCAAAAAACATTTTTACAACTAAACTAACAAGCGCGGTCAGCGAAATTGAAATTATCCATTTTGTAAACCAAACTCCCGTGGGGGGGGGAATTTTTATTTACAAATTGCGTAAAGAACATGTGACCCAGGTATATGAAGAAGGATTGTCTCCCAATCCAAGAAACAAGTCGTGCAATCTTAAAATTTTGAATTTTCAGGAACTTTTCACGAACTTCATTGGAAAGAACTATAAGGATGAAAAATGTAGAATAACAATGACTGGAAATTTTTATCCCGTGAGCAACTTTCCCAAGAGATGAGTAAAAACAAACTTCACCTAACGAGAGAAGCAAAAATGCCACGGCTAAAGCAACATACCACCAACGAAAACGGAGGCCATTAGAAAATTTTACGCCTAGAACATAAAAAATCAGCCATAAGATAAACGGCGATCCATTTAACCACATTGGAATGTTAAGTTGTTTAACATGCATCAAAAATACAAATGTCGCAATTCCCAAAAGGGTTGTCACGCTTGCACCAAATAGCGCTCTTTGTAAAGATGTTTTTTGAATTATAGGGGTCAGCAAATAATACTGAATAATCAAGATGATAAAATAATATACAGAATACCCGCCAACAAAAGCCAACAGCATACTCAAATGCAAACCATTATGAATGTAATCCAAGCCAAACCAAAGAATTGACCATAGCAGCATTGGAATATGTACGCGTGGGAGTTGTTTTTTTATAAAATCAACATAATTACCTTTATTCAGCAAATCTTTCTTTCCTATAAAATATCCAGAAATAGCCAAAAACAATGGCACAGCACAATTTAGAGATTGCCTAAACAAAACTGTCAGGCTTATTTCATCGACCGCTGCATAGGTATGAATAGCAACAACCATCGCAATCGCTATGCCACGGAGAAAGTCGAAATATGAGTCTCTTTGTTTTTCCATGTAATTTATTACCTAAAAGAATAATCCATATCTTCATTTGAAAAAACGCCAGCACCACCAGTCATATAAACAACATCGCCCATAATTGATCGTCCCATATTGCTTACTAAAATAACAGCCATATTTGCAATTTCTTCCGGCAAAATAAAACGACCTATTGGAGTATTTGGCGAAACTAAATTTCCATCCGAATTATTTGAAAGCAACATAGGTGTCGCCGTTTGTCCTGGAGCCAAACCATTAACGACAATGCCATACGGTGCTAAAACTTTCGCCAATCCAATCGTCAGCCCACGAATTCCCCATTTAGACAATGTATAAGCAGATGCAGCAGGACGTAAACTTGACGAAGAAGCAATGTTCAAAATATTGCCTTGAATGCCGTTATCTTTGAAATAATGTCCAATGAGTTGAGACAAAAAGAACGGTCCTTTTAGGTTGGTATCCAAGACCGAATCGTAAGCATCTTCGGTTGCATTAGAAATATGTGCACCAAGAACGCCTGCATTATTGACAAGGATATCTATTTTTTGGGGAAAAACGAGTTTTAAAGCATCTTCAATTTTTTTCGAAAACTGAGACACATCCGTATTGTTCAATTCTAAGCCGTAAATACAACCTTTATTATGAACTTGTTTGTCTATTTCGGAACAAGCCAGGTCAATTCGCTCTTTTGTTCGACCAGTTATTATAACATTTGCTCCGGCATTGATATAGGCCTTAGCAATCTCAAAACCAATGCCACTCGTGCCACCTGTAATCAAGGCGACGCGTCCTTTAAGATAATCGTTAGGGGCAATAACAGAAACCCGCGGATACACTTTTTTTTCTGGCACACCTGAAACGATATATTTCAAGATCCTTTTTATGTATGTTTTCATTCCCATAATTCTATCCCTTTATTTTTTTATAAATTACATTCAAAAGCATTTGTCTTTCCTGTTTTGAAATCCCTATTAAGAAACTAAAAAGGATTGTCGAAAAAATACATGTCAAGCAAGACGCAATGAATCTTATAAGACCTTCATCCATGTGCGTAACAACGACTATCGGCAAAATTATTGTCAAAAGCGTCATTGGGATGATTCGACCAAAAACATCCCTGATAAAAAACATAACAGGAAATTTAAGCAAATCATGCATAATCCACAATCTTACAAAATTAAGAACGAAATAGACCGCAATAAACACAATGTATGAAGCACTTACCGGGGCCCCTAGTCTATAGGCAACATAAGATATTGGGAAAACTAAGCATCCTACAATCGTAATCCACAATGTATAACGGCGAATTTTACCAGTCGCCATGCATGCTGTATAACCTGTATTGCCTAAACCCATTACCATTGAGCCAACAAGTCCCAATCTCACAAAAAGACTTGTTTGTTCGGGAACTGTTTTGAGCCATAGTTTTAGAATGAAATCCGTTTCAAAGAAAAAAGGCAACGCAAACAGCATCATCAGCAAATAAGAAAAACGAGCTCCTCTACAAACTAACGCATTCATTTCATTAATATTGCCTGCAGCATAATTCTTTGTAATTTGGGGATTGATTGCCATAACAAAATTATTGACAAACTGCATTATAGCACTATCAACTTGAACAGCAATTCCCCGAGCAGCATTGAATGTCACGCCAAAGAATAAATTGATTAGAATATTGACTCCTTGAGTATTGAATATCGCTGCTGTGTTTACAAAAAAATTCCATCCGGCAAAAGACCCAATATCCTTTAACAAATCCTTTCCGAAATAAAGCCTATATCGACTTTCTGTAAAATGTTTATGACAATATATTCCATAAATCAAACGTATAACTAACGACATTGTGAAAATTAACACTGCATACGAAATCAGTTTATCCCATGGAGATAACATTATTAAGTAACATATGCCTAATTTTCCCAAGGCTTCAATAATGCTCACATAGGCAAAAGCCTTCATATGTTCATGAGCTACGATACAGGCATTGTATGGAACACTTAGCAGATTTATGCAAAACGATATGAGTGAAAATTGCAACACCCAGAATGCAGCATTGATACGATCAACGGGAATATTCAGTTTGTTGTATAAAAACCATAAGCCTATTGTTTCTGCAATGATAAAAATGATAATAGAGATAATGATTTGAATATTAACGCTTATTGAAAACACACGTTGCAATTTTTCAAGATCATTCTTTCCTAATTCAAAGGTGATAAATCGACTTATTGCAGACGAAAGAGCACTTGAAATCACACTAAACATCGCAACCGCACCGCCAACTACATTATAAACGCCGTAATCTTCAATTCCTAAAACAGAAAGAATAACACGACTTGTGTAAAGGCTAACAGCCATTACAATTAAAGTGCGAAAATACAAGAACAAAGTGTTCTTAGCAATGCGTTTGTTATTTGATACAGTTTCTGGCATTATTAAACTCATGCTTTAAGAGCGTTTTTCAACCACTCTATTGAAAAATGGTTCCATTTTTCCACATCAGCATTTACTTTTTCCCAATTTACACTTCGATCCATTTGCTCCTTTATTGAAATACAGGAATTCCAGATGCGTTCAGTCAAATTCAACTGATTTAAGAGATTCTCAACTCGATTGTTCAATTTTGCAGCCGATCCTTTTATGGGCAAAAAAATGAACGGTTTATTAAACAAAATTGCAAAAATTGTGCCATGAAATGAATTCGTAAAAATACAATCTGCATTAGCGTATGTTGCCAACCATTCAGGAATTGTCTTAGGACTAATCAATAAATTCTTAATGGAACTTTTGGAAATTTGGCAATTCAATCGAGAAAATTTCAGATTTTTCTTAGATGCATACGCTCTAATTTCATCAACAGGAATATCCGTAGGCCATCCAATAAAATACCCAAAGCAAACCTTTCGTCCAATTTTAGTTGCCAATTTTTCATAATCTTCTTTTTTTAGCAATAAAGTTGGATCGCAAACAGAAACGGCATCATTCCGTCCTAATTGTGCACATATATCTACCCCCGACCATTCTCTAACGCTTACAGCATCAAAATTCAATATTTTTTCTCTTGCAAAATCAGCAAAAGCCTTAGACAAAGACGATGCACCAAAACTTGCCGCATAAGAAATTTTCTTTATTGGACAAGTAAAGAAATCAAGAAAACACAGCTCACCCCACGCTCCAGTTCCAACTCCTTCGCTCCATACAACATCGCTACCGCAAATTATGGCATCATAGCCTAATTCCGATGGGGTAAAATCATTTTTAGAATAATAAATTTTCTCAGTGTACGATATTTGATTCTCTAAGAACTTGTCAAAATCTTTTCCGCCATAACGGAGACAATCTAAATGCAAGACTTTGCGTACACAACTTTTTATTTTTAATTTTAAGGACGAATGTATTTCAGAACAGCTTCCCTTAGTACGAATCAATACAGGCGAGTGCCCCATTTTTCTTAATAGGGTTTGCAGGGCATAACACTGCAAAATTTGGCCAAAGTTATCTTTAGATGTCCAAAATGTGACTATTCCTATTTTCATCGTTTTCCCCAAAATTACTCCTGTTGCAGGAAAACCTCTTTCAATGACTTTATAAAGTTTTCCTCCAAGTTCAACACAGTATTACGATATTCGTCAAAATCGGAATAAACATTTTCATAGTTATTCAATACAAATCTGATTTTCTCGACAATTTCCTTAATTTGTTTTTCTGGATCACCAAATTTGTATTCATCAGGAATAGGAACATCGCCATGGAACCCAGACGCACCTCTTTTCCCAGTAATGATTGCACAGCCGAAAAGAACAGCTTCCTTCGGGATTCTTTCCGCGCCAGGGAATGCTCCAAAATCTATATAAAGTTTAGAAGTCTTATATTTTTCAATCAACTGTTGTTGTGTCAATCCCCGTAACGGTTCGAACTTTAGTTCTGGAGCAATACTTGAAATTTTGTCCAAAATATGATTGTATTTGCGAATCGGATTATACAAGATGACATTTTTACGGTTCTGCTTAGAAATGTTCTTCTTTTCTTGCGAATAAATATCCAAGAACAATTTGCTGATTGGCTCAATACATTTTACGACAGGATTTTTAGACCTGCGAGAAACATAATCATAGGCATAATAAGAAGCGCAGATGTGTGTAACATTCGGAGATTCATTATGAAATGAATATTTTTTATTATTTAAAAAATGAATGATTTCCGCACAGGAATATTTCTTTTTTATCCAGCAACTAATTACAATTCTTAAAGGAAGCGTTAGCAAATAAAAAAATTCTTGTTTAACGTCAAGAAACTCTAAGTTTTTATCAACACTTAACCACCAAAAAAGAATTCTAGCCCTTTTAAATTTATTTATTTTACCCGTATCCAATTCTGACATAATGATAAAATTTTCAGGATTATCAATAATATCATCTTCCCTTAGAAAGGAATCAACGTAAATTTTATATTGTTCAGGAATGGACACCTCATCTTCAGTTTGTGGAAAAAGGGTTTTATAAACAATACATGTTCTTAAACCAATTTTATTCAAATAGAATGCTATTTGATGGAGTGCATCCGGACCTCCCGATGTATAGTTTGCAGGGCACAACACATAAACCATACTTTTTTTAGGCACAGCATGTTGATAATCTTTTATCATACAATTAAGCATTTTTATATTCCTGCAAAATTTTTTTATATACCTGTATTGATTTCAAAATGTTTTCATACACAAAGATTTGTTTAGCCGTAGAAGAAGTAAATACAGAATCTGTTGCACCATCCTCTTTATGCCAAATTTTCAAATCTGGATTATATATGGTTTTCAAACCAAGATTCATGCAATGGAGATACAAAATTTCTTCTTCATAGTACAGAAAAGTTCTTGGATCAAAGCCGTGCATTACATCTAAGTATTTTTTTGAAAAAATCAAGCAACATCCATGAAGCAAACAATTTTCAGTATAGGCGTACTTTGTTCTACCCCAAGATTTTATTCGACTCCACAATCCCATTTTTTTTTGATTAAGCCATAGCAACAAAGAATTCTTGCTACGGACAAATTTTAATACCCTAGTATAAAACGTTTCGATAATTTTCAATTCCTTTCCCTGAACAATATGATTTCTTCCAGGATTAATGCTCGTTATTCCCAAAGGTGTGTAAATCGTAGGTCCAAGGACTGCGAAGGCTGATTTTTTATATTCATCTGCAATCATTTCACAAAAATCTTGCTGAATGATTTTTGTATCGTTGTTAAGAACGACGATAAAATCAGCAAATCCATTATCAACAGCATGCTGTATGCCTAAATTATTTCCCCTAGCAAATCCAAGGTTTTCTTTGCTCAATATAACAGAAACTTCATCATCATCGCTATAAGATTTTTCAAGTTTTTTCCCAGATCCGTTCGGAGATGCATTATCAACGATATAAATTCGGAATTCAAATTTATTGCACATATCTTTAATAGAAGATACACAAGCTAGAGTATCTTCTAAAGAATTATAATGGAGGATAACAAAGGAGATTTTATTCATATTATGCCTTTGCGTTCTGCAATTGAGTCTTTTATTTTGTTGAAACCAACCACAATTTTTCCTGCAGGAATGTTCTTAGTGATGACAGCATTAGCTCCGATGCGAACATCATCACCGATAGTAATATCGTCGATGTTTTTTGCTCCGGCACCAATATAAACACGATTACCGATCTGTGGAGCTTTTTTATAATCGAGTTTGTGCTCATTGGCGCCAATGGTTACTTGTTGAAATATGGTGCAATTTTCGTCAAGAGACGCATTCGGGTGAACAATAATTCCATTCAAATGCGGCATTCTAAGCCACCCCCCTATAGATTTTGAATCAATGTATACATCGGTTGTTTTAAAGAACTCAATATCTATTTTTGTAAACAATTTCCTAATGATTCCTTTTTTACAACAAAGTGTTCTGAAGTACCCTAAAAAAACAAGTGTTCTTTTATCTTTATTACGCCTTTTGTCTTGAATGTACTTTAAATACTCTATATGTTCCATATGTCTAAATTCCTAATATATATGAAGTATACGGAACTGTATTTTCGGCACCATTTACAAAACAAACATTATAACAGAATCTTAAAAAAAGTAGAAACAGAAAAGCTTGGCAAACTTTTTGCGACTCCAATCTATTCAAAGAAATGCGTGGTAAAAAAATAGCAATGGGTATAACAAAATAATGAGCAACACGAAAAGCGACATCGGTAATATTACCAAAAAACTGAAACAACAAAGCAATTAATGCCAAAAAATATATTTGTGTGAATATAGGTTCATTCCTATTTTCTTGAGAAGTAAACACAAATAAGGAACCTATTACCGACAACAAAAAGACAATCTCTATTTTATGCGACTTAACCTCACCAATTTGATTGACATAAGCATCATAATGATCAGAAAAAATGCCCATATCTATAAACGACCTGAGGATAGACGAAAAAGTTGCAACGACAAAAAAAGAAATAACAATCAGAACCATGGTCACTAATTTCCGTTTTTCTTCCAGAAAAAACTTCATTTTTAAAAAAGGAAAATACAATATCGAAAAGATTGCCGATGTATGAGATATAACCGCAAAAAAAGAACACAACATAGAGCCTTTTTTTTTATTATTTCCCCATAAGCTCACGGCTCCGAAAAAGAACATCATTGCAATAGATTGTCGCAATATGTTAAAAGACGTATTATATATATACAGGAAATAAAACAAGAGTATTATTTCCGAAAAGCCATATTTTCTGTAGCGAAACGCAATGAATGTTGCGATTGTAATCAATAGGAGTTGATGAAAAAAGAAGAAAAAATGACAATCAGAAAATACATGAGCTATCAAATAATTAAAAAAAACATAAAAAAATTCAGCATTAACAAAGCTTGCGCGCAAATCAAAAAAATTTTGCGAACAAACAGCACTATCCCAAATTATCCTTCCATATCCCAAAGGCCAATCTATACCTAACGATTCATCTCTAATCCCAGCCAATAAGGATGGCAACAATATACAGATAAATATGCAAAAAAAACGCACATTCAGACTAACAGGTCTTATAGCACACTTATAGGCATAAATAGAAATACCAAATATTATCAAATAAGGCAACATTTGTTTTTCCCGTTCAAGGTTCAGTCCTGTTTTTTTTCAATCGATTAAACAAGTCTATATATTTTAACGCAATGACTCTTGAATCGAACTGATTGATAAAATTTTCAACATCATGAAAACTAAATTGATACTCGCCATTCATATATCCACATAATTCTTTTCGTAATGCATCGCTATCATCAGGATCATAAATACGAGCTTCTTGACGATTTACAACAATTTCAGGAATACCACCTTTATTTGAAGCCAACACAGGAACACCTGTAGCAATGGATTCTATCACAATTCTTCCGAAAGGTTCTTCCCATACAGAAGGAACAACTAACAAATCAATTTTTTTATAAAATCTTTGTGCATCCACACGACCTAAAAATTGAATATTGGAATTATCACAACATAAAGATTTTAAATAGTTAACATAATCGTCAGTTCCAGAACCTGCAATAAATAAAGAATAATCATTTTTATCACATTGAATGAATGCTTTTATAAGTTTGTCAACACCTTTACTATCTTTTAAAGATCCTATATAACCAATATTTTTTTTCTTTTTTCCTTCTATATATGATTTCTCTTTATTAACAATTAAAGAATTAAAAACAACTTCTTTATACCTAGCATTTGGAAAGTACTTTTCACACAAATGTCTTTGTAATATATGATTGCTGATTCCAACAACAGCACCAACATAATTAGAATATATTCTTTTAAAAAACGATGTACTTTTACAAAAAATACATCTTGATTTGCAAGATACACCATTTTTAAACAGAGAACATTTGAGGCAAAGAAGATAATAATCCCTCAGTGTATGACATACAGGAAAATCATTCTCTTTTGCAATTTTCCATACAATGCAAGAAAAATGAGAAAGGTTATTTGTGTGTATAATATCGGGTTTTACTTCTTTTACGATTTCATCTATTTTTGATTTGATAAAAAAATTATCAATATCAACAATATGCCACAAAGCTTTTTTTAACGATGTTCTATTTCTTTTCTCACCAAACCAATAAACAGGATTAGCATTCACATAATAAACAACAACGCCATTAACAACATCTTTCCTATCTTGATTACAAGATGAAACAACGCAAACAGAATGCCCAAGGCGAACAAATTCCTCAGCAAGTAGTCGAACAGATACCTCTGCACCGCCAATTTCATGCGGATAGTACATTTCATTAAAAATAAGGATTTTCATATTACTAGCATACACCCAAGGATTCCAACAACTTCTTAGCACTTTTTTGCCAACTATATTTTTCTAATATTGGAGTTGCAGGCGAAACCGATTGTTTTAGCAAGGCCTCTAAATTTACATCAGTATTATTGGGATCTATATAATGCACTGAATCTTCAAAAATTTCATGCATGACAGGAATATCAGACACAATCACAGGGCATCCAGTACTCATAGCTTCAAGCGGAGGTATCCCAAAACCTTCATAAAATGAAGGAAATAAGAAAGCCTTACAATTTTGCATTAAAGACTTCACTTCAGAATCCCTAAGATATCCAAGAAAACGGACATTTGACGGCATTGAGACTCCAACTTTTCCATAAATACTATTATTAGTAAATCCAGAAATAACAAAAACCTCATCAAGATGTTTTTGAGCGTAGTCAAATACCCAATTCAAATTTTTATGAGGAGCTTTTGTTCCCAAAGAAAAAAAATATTTTTTTTTGAACAAACCATACTTTGTAATGGAATCTTCATCAGTTTTAATAGTTTCTATATGTTGCCAACCATTACCGATATCAATAATTTTCGTCTGAGGTAATTTAAAAAAATTTTGTATTTCACTTTTTGAAAAATCTGAAACAGTAAAAATTTTTTTTGAGCGTTTGTTATAAGGAATTGTGTTCGAAATTTTAATGTTTTCGTCTATCGGATTATGAATCACGATACTTTTGTTGTAGAGTCGCTTGTAGTATTGACGAACTCTTTCAAGTTGAAAAACTCCACCATCAGAGAATCCACAAATAAAAGCTGATATTTTTAGAGCAAGAGAAGTTTCCAAAAAAGGGTCCGATCTCTCGCTAAAAACAAGCTTGACATTTAAACCAATAGATGCAAGCACGGCAAAACATCCCGCATTACAACGCCAAGAAATAACGATGTCTGGATTAGATTTTTTTATCTGTCGGCGAATATTAAAAGCCGACAATAAATATTCAGCAATTTTTCCCTTGGGGATTGGGTTTTGCGCAATATATCGAACACTATCTTCTAATTTATGTTCTAACGGACCACCAAAATAAGTGAATATTTCAACACGATGCCCTTTGTTAGAAAGAGCATTTGCAGTAAGTGCAAGCTGTTTTCCTGCACCACCAACAACCATATCTCGTATTACAAAAAGAATATTCATATTTTACTCTAGCAACACTCTATTATACCCAACAACTTTTTTACATGAGGGAACACTCTTCGTAACAACAGCATTGGCCCCAATAGTTACGTCATCGCCAATCGTAACACCACCAATAATTTTTGCACCAGCCCCAATGAATACATTATTACCAATAATTGGAGCCGCTTTGGGATTTACACCGCGATCATTTACCCCAATAGTAACTTGGTGGAATATTGTGCAATTTTCTCCTAAAATTGCATTTTCATGAATATATATGCCATTCAAATGAGGCATCCTAATCCCCCCCCCCAATATGTTTCGTTTGAATGCCTATGCCAAAAAATTTGAACATATCTATAACAAACTTTGCCGGAATTTTAAATAGAGACCAAGACTGTGAGCACATTGTCCTATAAGCCCACAAATAAATTTTTGTGTTTTTCCCATATTTATTACGAATCATATCTTGAGAATATTTCGATTTATTATCAGAATCCAAAATCAGCCTCCATTTAACACATTAACTAGATTTTTTGCACTTTTTTCCCAAGAAAAGCGCCTAATATTTTCAAAACCTAATTCAACCAATCTTTTTCTTTTTTCGTTATTCTGTAAAAGAGATATTATCGCATTTTGCCAAAGCAAAGTATCATTAGGTGGAAGCAATAAAGCAGAGTTTTCCAATACTTCAGGCAACGAAGTTGTGTTTGATGCAATCACAGGGCATCCGCAAGCTTGCGCTTCTAAAACAGGTATTCCAAAACCCTCGTATAGCGAAGGAAAAAGAAAAGCTACAGCATTAGAATACAAGCGAATTAATTCATCGTCTGTTACTCGACCTAGAATACAAATTTTAGGATTATCCTTTATCCAATCAATGTTGATTGAATTAAAACATTTTGTATTAAGATCACCAACGATATACAATTTGACATCGTTATTTTTTTCTAATACAGATTCAAAAGTTTTTAAAATGAAAGAAAAATTCTTATTTTCTTTAACAGAAGATACCGCTAAAATATACTTTTCAGAACCAAAGGGAGGGACTAACACGGGTTTAAACTTTTTCCCTATGGCATTGTATAAAATGGAAATTTTTTTCTTTGGATAATTATAATAGTTCGAAATTTCTGATGCCGAAAATTTGCTCACACTGCAAATCGTTCTGCTTGTTTTTAAGGTAATTGGTATTAGAAAACGATAAAATATCCTAAACGAAAAAGCAAATGTTTTGGGATATCGAATAAAAGTTATATCATGTATAACAACAACTTTATTTTTTATGAAAATGGGAGCTGTGCCACATAAACATATTAATGGCGCCTCTTTTCTCCTCATAAATAGACACAAATCAATTTGTTCCCATAAATGTCCACTGTGTTTTCCGACAATTAGTGGATTTAAAGTCTTCGTATATTCATTATCAAGTACATTTTGAGGAGCAACAAAAATAATTTCGTCTTTTAAAATTTTTTTTAATTGCAACGATATTTCAATAGCAAAACGCTGAACTCCTGTAATTGGTTGCGATAAAAAACGAGCATTGACAAAAAACATAATTTATCCTACAACCGCATTTTTAGAAAACATTATTTTTTCAATGATTTTATCAAATTTTTCAATGTTTTGCTTTAGGTCTAATTTTTCTTTTACATATTCGTAAGCGAAACTGGCGTAAGTTCTAGATAAATCTTTTCTTTTTTCTATATTTGTAATTTTATTTGCAATTTCATCAACATCATCTATTTCGACAATATTTCCATTCTCGCCATTTTTTATCAAATCATCTACAGCATCAATTTTCGTACAGATAACGGGTTTCTTCGCGGCAAAATATTCTGGTACAACAAGCGGCAAGCCTTCCCAACGGGAGCATAATACAGCGACATCAAACAACGCCAAATATTCAATCGCTTGCGTCGTCCAGCCAGTAATCAAGAAGGAATCCTTCAAGCCTAAATCAGATATCATCTTTTCTATTTTTTCCTGATCAGGGCCATCACCGACAATGATGAAATAGGCCAGCGGAATAGAATCCTTAATTTTCCGTGCTGCTTTCACAAAAACATCGGGAGCTTTTTGTTCTGAAATTCGGCCGACCATTCCAACGATATAGGCGTTTTCAGGGATATTCAAGGATTCACGAGTCAGTTTGGAGTTTGTAATTTTCTGTTCGATTTCCGCGATATCGACCCCGTTCAAAATCACTTGTAACTTTTCCGGTTTACAAATGTGATTTTGCAATGCAGATGTTTTCTCGTAATTCGACACGCAAATTATTTTATCCGTAAAGTAAGCGAAGAGCCTTTCTATTATGCGGTAGAAAAGCTTTTTCTTTTCGCTTATTCGCATATTAAAAGCCCAGCTATGAGCATTATAAAGAACCTTTGCTTTGCAATCAATTGCGGCAAGTCTCCCTACAGCGCCGGCAATACTGCTGTTGCAATAAATGACATCGGGTTTGTATTTCTTGATTAGCTTGCGAGTTTCCCAAGCAGGTCGCAAAATTTTGGAAATGCTTATGGATCGTTCCATACCGATTTTTTCGATAGCGCTAAAATAGGGCGCAAACCGTTCTTCTTCGTAAGCTTTAGAACAAACAAGAATATTCTCGAATTTTGACGGATCAAGATGTTTTGCAAGCGTTTCTATGTAAACGGGTACGCCGCCAGGGTATGCTTGGGCAACAAACATTATTTTTATTCGTTTTTTCACCCTATTCCAGCCCCTTTCTTCCGCAATCCTTATACCAATCGCGGAAGGCATCTTCGAGCGAATAAGAAAGCGGGTAATTTTGCGCAAGTTTTTGTCCGTCGATATTGGTACTCACCATCAATTTCTTAACACGGGCGGGGCAAATGCCCAGGCCCAGACCGCCCAACAGACCGCATACCGTCGCCGCAGCCATCATCGGTTTATGCGGGATAAACGGGATGTGGCGTTTCATGCCTGTCGCCTTGAGCATCGTGTTCGCGATTTGCTCGATGGTGAACGACGGGTAATAGCAGCAGTTAAACAATTGGACCCTATCGGTCGGCGTTTCGGCGTTGCTCAACAACCTTCCTTCGGCAGCGTTCTCAGCCATTTCAAGCATGACGCGTACAAGGTCCTTCACGTAGATGCAAGCCTTGATGGTGTCCTTGCGCCCTGCGTAAGCGAACTTGTGCTTTTTGAGTGCTTGATATAGGCGAGTCATGTTGCCGTTTTCGCCGGTGCCGAACACGATTCCCGGACGCACGATCGAAAGTCTGCGACAGGTGTTTTCTGCTGCCCATTCGCGATGAATTTTTTCGGCTACGAGTTTAGATATGCCGTATGGTGTGTTGGGCGTCGGGAGAGTGTCTTCAGTTTTTAGGTCCTCGGCAGCTCCATACGGAGCAATGCTGCTTGTGAAAACGATGTTCTCGATGCCGTGTTTGCGGGCGAAATCACAGACGTTTTCCGCACCACGGATGTTCGTCTCAAAATAAGCTTGGTCGGGGTGCCCCGGCGTGCGGTGAATTGCAGCGAAATTGAAAATGAGAGTGTCCTTGTCAAATTCGCCACTCATACTTATGGGCTTACGGACATCGACAAATCTCGAAAACTCGGAACCTTCCGCTTCGATATCGGCGATATACACCTTTGCATCTGGGCGCAGTTCACGCAGCAATCTTGCCATGTGCGTCCCGATAAACCCGCATCCGCCAAATATGATGAATGAATCGAATTGCATTATAACGTAATCTCCTGAAATTTTCCCATGCTGTTTATTGATTTGCAAATCGCACAGTCAGTCCTATTGCGCCATAACGTGTGTCCGATATATTTTTCTTAACGGGCTGCAAAATGCACCATAGTTCGCCGGGAACTATGGCCATTGAACAGCGCCGAAAAGATAAACATTCGTTCATAAATGACCCAAAAATCTTTGCAAGTATGAAAAATATAAGAAAAAGCGAAAAAATAAACAAGAGATTTATACAATAATTTCTCAAAAAAATGAATATTGGCCATTCCTCGCTATATCGAGAATTTCGACATGACCCGGTCTATGGTCGCATCCACGTAGTTTGCGTATATTAGCGTAGTCGAGAGGACCGAGTGCCCGAGCATCTTTGATACGATTTCGATCGGGATGCCTAGCGATATGCATGCCGTGGCGAAGGTATGGCGGGCCAGGTGGGCGTGCAGATACCGTTGGAAGCCGATTTTCTTGGCTCCCGACCTCAGGTTCCTGTTGAAGCAGGAATTGTTCACGACGTGGAGAACCTTTCCCTGGGGAACATCGCCCAAGAGGACCTTGGCCTGCTCCGGGATGGGAATGTAGACCATCTGACCGGTTTTCTGCGTCCACTTTCGAATTTTCCCGTTCTTGACATCATCGAAACACAGGCTTTTTAAATCGGCATACCTGAGCCCAGTAAAGCAAGAAAAGAGGAACGCCCGCAGCGACTCACGTTCGGCGAACGTCAACGAGTCACCTTTGTCAAGAAACCCGTCATACAGGGTCCTGAGTTCATCTATTTCAAGGAAATGCCTGCGACTGCGCACATGGCTCATGCGGTAGTTTTCAAAGGGCGATTTTTCAATCTTGCCACACTTCTGCAAAATGTTGACAAAGTTGCGCAGGACCGCAAGAGATCGGAATATCGTGCCCTCGGCGTTGTCCCGCGCCTTCATGAAATCGACATAACCGTCCAGGAACGGCCTATCGATGTCGCTACAGTCCAGCTGGGAGCGATACTGCCGAATCTTGCTGATGTGCCCCATGTAAGTACTTACGGTGTATTTGGACAGACGTCCGGATTGCGCCTCTATCGCATTGCGTATTTCTTCAAAAAAATCACTCATAATCTTCCTTTCAAAAAAAATGCGCCAAAATTAGACAAATATTTCGGCCATAGTTCCCGGCG
>Ga0247610_10002767_pt1 | contig 19860 bp, 13 predicted proteins | sample 174DNAGHGhighgp2_FD_193483 | JGI IMG/M metagenome (GOLD analysis project Ga0247610, IMG submission 193483) | Sheep rumen microbial communities from Palmerston North, Manawatu-Wanganui, New Zealand - 1742 DNA GHGhigh gp2 | ecosystem: Host-associated > Mammals > Digestive system > Stomach > Rumen...
ACTTGAACAGCTTGAACTTCTTGAACAGTTTGAACCTTCTTTAACCTTTAACCATTAACCTTTACTGATAACGGTTAAAGAGCACAGAGGCAAGCGAACAATGCGCTTGCCTCTGTGCTCTTTGTTTTGTCGCTGTTCTGTGGAACCAAAGTTGCGCCTGCGGCTCTGAGCTTTAGCGAAGAACCTTCTTTCCGTTCACAATGTTTATGCCGCGCTGCATCTTCTGCAAGCGCTGACCAGCAAGGTTGTAGATGTTCTCGTCCTTTAAGGGAGAGTCAGAGATGTTCTGTTCTATTCCTGTTGCCTCGTCGTCTTTGTCAATATACAGGCGGTCCACATTAAAGCCTTCGCCGTTCAGGTCGATATATACCTTTCCTTTTGCTAAGGCAGACCCCGACTTGACAGCATAGAAGGCCGAACGCCCGTTTTGTACGCCCAGCGTGAGGATTGTGTTTTCCTGCGTCACGCTGGTAGATGCAGCGGTGCTCTTCAGCAAGTTGCCCGTCATGGTGGCAGAGGCTTGTGTGATGGGAATGTTGTATGTACCGGAGCCCTTGCTGGAGCGAACAATGACAGCCTCGCCAGCGGGAACGACAGTGACGGGTTCAGCCTTGGCGCATGGGAAGACGGCGTCGTAAACATCCACAACTTTGTATGCCTCCACGTCGGTTCCTGTGAAGTCAATGTTATGTCCTGGAGCGATGAAACCGTGCCAATTGGTGCTTGTCAGCTTGACGGGAGCAGAGGTTGCCTCGACTCGCAGGATGCCGCAGTCGAAGTAAGCGCCTCCCCAGTTCTGCTGCACCTGAACGGCAAGGACGTTGCGTCCCAGACGCAGTCTCGACGAGTTGAGTTTCACCTTGCGGTAGTTGTTGAAGTCGGTGGACCAACGCTCCTCGGTGTCGATAAGCGAGCCGTTGAGATAGACCTTATAGTCGTCGTCGTGATAGACATGGAAATAGTAGGTGTCGATGGAAGGGTCGTGGTCGATGTCGAACTCGCGCCGAATCCAAAGCGTGTTGTAAGTGCCGTCCCATTGTGAGTAGTAGGGCGCGCCGGTTCCTGCGGAAGCAGTGGGGAAGACCTTGGTGCTCCATTGCGAATCGTTGAAGTTGATGCCGTACCATCCGGAGGGAGCCGTTACGCCGTCGAGCTTTGATGCCGCGTCGCTGTCCTCGCCCTCAGGCTGCACAGGACCTTCCTTGCGATAGAACTTACCCTCCCACATCATGTCGCGTCCGGTGGGTGCTACGAAGAGGTTCCCCTCGCTGTCGTAGATAGGGTCGCCCTGCTTAGACATCGTATAGCGGAAGTTGTGGTTGATGATTTCGCGGGTGAGGCTGAGGCCATAGTAGCCGCTGTTGTCGCCATCAACAGCATAGTCCATGAAGACCAAGCCAGCAGGACCATTGTAGTTGCCCGAGGCCAGCAGTTCCTGCATGTACTGGTTGCAGAGTTTGGCGTTGCTCTGATAGGCAGAGGCAGACGATGTGGAGCCTTTGTAGCCAGAGGTCTGGTTGACCACCCAAGTGTAGCTATATCCACCGGCCAGGCGACTGCTACGCGTGAGCATATCCAGGATGGCCTGCTTCTTGACATTGTTGTCGCTGATTTCATAATGGTCTTGCAGCCACCAAGAGCATTTGTTAGTGCCCGGGCCAAAGCAGTGGCCGCCGAGCATGTCGTTGATGTTGGAGCGGTTGTCGCTCAGGTCAACGGTGCGGCCGCCGTAGATAGGAGGTGTATAATCGTCGCGGCTGATGAATAGAATCTTGCCGCGTGCCTCGCCAACGGTGAGGTTGGGACGGAAATCAACGAGATGGTCCTTCAGCGCGGCAAGGCTGGCTTGCAGTTTGTCGCCGAAGGAGCTGTTGTTGTCATCGCCTTCCGACTCGTGCCTGATGACTACGATGCAGAACTCCGACGGGTGCTCCACGACGTAGTCGCGTAGTTGCTGCATGATGGGGTCGAAGTCGAAGCTCGTTGTGGCAACGCCGTGATTGATGTGGAGCTTGTTGCCGCTGACACAGGGACGGAGGTCGAAGAGGCGTATGCCCAGTGGCAGCATCTGCTGCACGGACTTGCTCTGCGTCTGGGCAAGGCTTTTGTAGATGGAAGACAGGATGCCAGAGAAAGAGCTGGAACAAGCATCGTGGGCACCAGGAACGGACAGTTGGCAGACGAAGGCTTTGTCGTCGAGCTGTGCCATCCAGTTCTGGTAGTCGGTAACTTGGGCTTTTGCTGTAAGACTCAGTGCAAGAGCCAAAAGGGTGAAGAGTCGCATATGGTTAAGAGTTAAGAATTATGAGTTATTGGTTCTTTGTTGCTTTCAGATGTTAATTTTATAGTAAAGTATGGCACAAAAGTACAGAAAAACTTTGTTCCCTGCAAGAATAAGTCAATTAATCTTCAAAAGAAATAGGCAAATAGTGTGTTGTGCATGCAGAAACTTTATCCTCTGAAATTATGAAATCAGAACATTTTGTTGTACCTTTGCACCGCAAAAGATAAAGACCGATGAAGTATAAGGCCATCATATTCGACCTGGATGGAACGCTGACCGACACGCTCGAGGATCTGTACATCAGTGTGAACTATGCCCTTCGCAGCTGTGGTTTGCCCGAGCGAAGCCTCGATGAGGTGCGTCGCTTCGTGGGCAACGGCGTCAGGAAACTCGTGGAGCGCGCTGTACCCGTAGGCACAGAGCCAGTCATGCTCGAACAATGCTTCGAAACCTTCAGGTCGCATTACATCATTCATTGCCAAGACCACACATGTCTCTATCCGGGCATCGCGACCATGCTGATGACGCTGCATGCCAGAGGCTACCGTATGGCGGTGGTCAGCAACAAGTTGCAGTCGGGCGTAGATGAGTTGGCGCGTACGTTCTTCCATGGAGTGATAGAAGTTGCCATCGGGGAGCAGCCTGGCATACCCCGTAAGCCAGAGCCGGACATGGTGGAAGAAGCCCTGAGGCAGCTTGGCGTGTCGAAGGACGAGACAATTTATGTGGGCGATTCCGATGTGGACCTTCAGACAGCATCGAATGCCGGCCTGCCTTGCATCTCCGTCTTATGGGGATTCCGTAGCAGAGACTTCCTCATCGCTCACGGTGCCACGTTGTTCGCCGAAAGTCCGCGGGAAGTGTTGGAACTGGTGTAGCGACAGCCCCTATCCAGCCCCTAAAAGGAGTGGATGGAGAAAAGTAGCAGGTAAGATTGTAGCCCGTAAGAGATAATTCTTCATTCTTTATTAATTTTATTGAGCTAAAGCTACTTCATTCTTCTTTTTTTTTCGTAACTTTGCGCACGAAAAAGTATAACACATCTAATTATAACATTACAATGAAAAGTACACAGTACCTTTTTATGGCAGCAGCGTCTGCCGTCGTCCTGTCTTCCTGCAGCAAGCTGGGCAAGCTCACGGACGAGAACTTTACAGTTGTTCCCACACCCCTCGAAGTGATTGGCGGTGAGGTTCCTGCCACCATCAACGGCACGTTCCCCGTCAAATACATGAAGAAGAAAGCAGAAGTCACGGTGACTCCCGTCCTCAAGTATAACGGCGGTGAGGTGGTCGGACAGAGCGCAACCTTCCAGGGCGAGAAGGTGGAAGGCAACGGCACAACCATCAACTACAAGGCAGGTGGCGTTTACACCATGAAGACCAACTTCACTTATCAGGAGCCCATGATGAACAGCGACCTCTATGCTCGCTTCGATGCTAAGCTCGGCAAGAAGGTGGTGAGCATTCCCGAGGTGAAGATTGGCTATGGCGTGCTTGCTACGAGCCAGCTCCTCAGCCGTTGCAACATGAACGGCGCTACCGCTCCCGATGCTTTCCAGCGCATCATCGAGCAGAAGCAGGAAGCCAACATCAAGTTCCTCATCAACCAGGCTAACCTGCGTGCCAGCGAGCTCAATACCGTCAGCATCAAGGACTTGGGCAAGATTCTGCGCGAAATCAACGACAACGAAGAGACGCGTGCCCTGCAGAACATCGAGGTAAGTGCATATGCAAGTCCCGATGGCAAGCTCTCCTTCAATGAGAAACTGGCCGAGAAGCGTCAGAATGTCAGCGCCGACTACCTGAAGGGCGAACTCAAGAAGATACAGATGAATGCCGACGTGGACACCAAGTTCACCGCCGAGGACTGGGAGGGCTTCCAGGAGCTCATTGGCAAGAGTAACCTTCAGGACAAGGAGGTCATCCTTCGCGTCCTGTCGATGTATCAGGATCCCGAGGAGCGCGAGACACAGATTCGCAACATGAGCGAGGTTTACACCGACATCAAGGAAGGCATCCTGCCTGAGCTGCGTCGTGCCCGTCTCATCGTCAACTATGAAATCATCGGCAGAAGCGACGACCAGATTGTCGCTCAGTTCAATGACGACCCCAGCAAGCTCAGCGTCGAAGAGCTGGTCTATGGTGCCAACAAACTGGTGAAGGACGATGCAACACGCCAGCAGTGGAACGAGGCCGTTGCACAGCAATATCCCAGCGACTACCGTCCTCTCAACAACTTGGCACAGCAGGCTATTGCCAACGGACAGACAGAAATGGCTCAGGCTTACCTGAAGCGTGCTGCAAGCATCAACAAGAATGCTGCTGAAGTCAATACTAACCTGGCGCTCCTGGCACTTAAGGCCGGCGACATTGCCGCTGCCGAGAGCTACCTTGCCAAGGGTAGTGGTTCCGACAGCTTCAAGGAGGTGATGGGCAACCTCAACATCGCTAAGGGCAATTACACACAGGCTGCCAGCGATTTGGCTGGCGTGAAGAGCAATAGTGCAGCCCTTGCCCAGATTCTTGCTAAGGATTATACCAGCGCAAAGAACACGCTGTCGAGCATCAAGAATGCCGATGCCATCACAAGCTACCTGCAGGCCGTCCTCGCTGCTCGCACTGGTGATGCTGCCACGGTGACCAGCGCTTTGGCAAGTGCCATCAAGCAGGACGCCTCTCTCGCTGAGCGTGCAGTCAACGACTACGAGTTTGTGAAGTATGCAAGCGCAGTGAAGAGCCTGCTGAAGTAAGGCCCTCTCGTACCCCCCTTTAAGGGGCGAATAATCAAAAGGCGAAACAATGAGAATGAGCATAAAGAACAGACTCCTCCTCCCCCTAATGGGGGTCGGGGGGGCTTTTCTTTTCCTTTTTCTTTCCTGCACAGGGCACCCGAAAGAGGTAAGGATTGAAGGGGAGTTCGAGCATTTGGAGCAAGGAGAGTTCTTTGTCTATAGCACGGACGAAGAACTGGACCGCCTTGACACCTTGCGTATCCGCGACGGACTGTTCTCTTACAGGCTGCCGGCAACGCAACCTGCCACCTTGCACATTCTTTATCCCAACTTGTCGGAGCTGGTTGTCTTTGCTAATCCCGGCGCCGACATCCTTGTCAAAGGCGATGCGCAGAACCTGAGTGAAGTGGAAGTCTCGGGCGATGATGACAACGAGACATATACCCGTTTCAGACAAGAGACCAATGGAACTTCGGCACAAGAAACGAGGGCAAAGGCCCGTGAATACATCCTCGAGCATCCTACACTTATGATGAGTCGCTATTTGCTTACGACTTATTACCTTCTGGACGAAGCCGCTTCGCCCAAAGAAACGTCAGAGCTCTTCGACAGCCTCTCCCGTGCTTGCCCCAACGACCTCGCCCTCTCGAAACTCTCTGCCCACGTGCGCTCTCTTGGCCTTCTGCGTGTGGGCAATCCGCTGCCGGACTTTTCGCTGACCTTGAAGCCCGGGCATGGCGGAAACGGCTCGGAGGAAAGGACCATCCGGCGCAGCGACTACAAGGGGAAGCTACTGCTCATTGCCTTCTGGGCAACATGGAAGGGCGGTAGCCAATATGCTGCTTCGCGAGCACGCAAGATGCGTCGCGAACTGAAAGAGAGGGGGAAGAGCATCGAACTCATCAGTTATTCGCTCGATGGCGACGAGCGCATGCTCACGAAGTACGAGACGCGCGACACCATCGACTTCCCCAGCTATTGCGATTTCCTTTGCCTGGGCAGTCCGCTTGTGCAGAAGTGGGGCATCAGGGACTTGCCCTATTTCATACTTGTTGACACCGACGGACGCATTATTGCCAGTGGCTCCGATTGGTTCCAGGACATTCGCCCCGTCGCAGACAAGCTGTGAGTTGCTTGCTCCGATACGGACCTGTTGCGGGCTGTGGCTTCCGGACGCGAGGATTTATCTTGCTAAAATCTTTACAAAACAAGCCTTTATCAAGGTGGTGTAGTGTGGCGTTTTGCCTTCTTCAGCAAGGGGTGCCAAGTGGTGCAGCACGCGGCATTGGCCGACGCAACACGCTGCATCGCCCGACGCGGCACGCTGCGTTTGGATTTTCTCCTGCGTGCGTTACCTAATTGCTATAGCTGGAAAATGGGATTTCTTGCGGTGAAATCGCCCGTTTTTGCTAACTGCACTTGTCAAATCAGGCTTTTCCGACGAATTTTGCTGTTTGTAAATGGCTCTGTATCAGTCAGGATTCGATTTAAGCGCATTTTGCGTCAAAAAGGTGTCCTGGTATAGGCGAGTTCATTTTAAGCCCTTATAAGCGGTTTTGCCTTATGGCGGCAAAAGACAGACCTGGTAAAAATCTTTACATATTGCAGAAGGCGGAGTGCTGCTGTGCCATAAGTGAAAAAGAAAGAGCCGGTTGCTTTTTGTGAAGCTTCCGGCTCTTTCGAAGGTCGGGATGACAAGACTCGAACTTGCGACCTCGCGCCCCCCAGACGTGTGCGCTACCAACTGCGCTACATCCCGTTCCTTAATAATTGCGCTGCAAAGGTACGCTTTTTTTTTGTTCCTTCCAAACTTTTTCGTAACTTTGTGCCACTTTTAGCAGAAAAAGGAAAAAGGTAAATGATTAAGATAAGGTCAGGAAAGCAGCTTAGAGGGCGAATAGCGCTGCCGGCAAGCAAGAGCATAAGTAATCGTGCACTCATCCTGAATGCACTGAGTGGGAGCTCATCATTGCCCGACAATCTGTCGGATTCCGACGATACAAGGGTGATGCTTCGTGCCCTGCAGGATATGCCGGAGTATATTGACATAGGTGCTGCAGGAACAGCAATGCGGTTTCTGGCGGCTTACCTCAGTGTCATGCCAGGCGAGCATACCATCAGCGGCACGGAGCGAATGAAGCACCGTCCCATCGGCATCCTCGTCGATGCGCTTCGCCAACTGGGTGCCACCATCACATACGAAGGCGAGGAAGGCTTCCCGCCTCTGCACATTGTGGGTCACGAAAACCTCGACGGCGGCCATCTGACCGTTCCCGGCAATGTCAGCTCCCAATATGTCTCAGCCCTCCTGATGATTGCCCCTACATTGAAAAATGGACTGCATCTCACCTTGCAGGGAAATATAGCCAGCAAGCCATACCTGAACATGACCATCAGCATGATGCGCGACTTCGGCGCGAAGGTGGACTGGAAAAGCGACAATGTCATAGAGGTGCTGCCAGGCTCTTACCTGAAGCGCCCATATCACATCGAGAGCGATTGGAGTGCAGCCAGCTATTGGTACGAGATGGTTGCCCTCACTCAGGACGCAAATGCCGAGGTGGAACTCGTTGGTCTGCACCGTGACAGCCTACAAGGCGATAGCCGGGTGTGGCAACTGTTCGGTGAACTGGGAGTACAGACTCGATACTATGTGGATGGCGAAGGGCAGGAGGTCATACAGCTCAGGAAAGGAGGCGGCATCACATGTCACTTCACTTGTGACTTCACACATCAGCCGGACCTTGCACAGACATTTGCCGTGACGTGCTCGATGCTTGACGTGCCTTTCCATCTCTACGGTTTGCAGAGCCTTCGCATAAAGGAGACAGACCGCATCGCAGCTCTGGAAAATGAGTTGGGAAAGATAGTGCGCCTTGAAGAACAAGGCGACGAATTGCTGTGGGAAGGCGTCTATGAGATAGATGACATCGGGATGTTGCCTTACGAGACATTCGTGTTCGACACCTACGACGACCATCGCATGGCAATGTCATTGGCTCCGGTGTGCCTTCGCACAGGGGGAGAAATACAAATAAACAACCCAGAGGTGGTAAGCAAATCGTACCCATCCTTCTGGGACGACCTGGGAAAAGTAGGTTTCTATATATGCCAAGAAAAGTAGATTTTGAGTGTTGCGGTCTGCATGAAGTCTGCGAGAAGGATAGCCTGCGCGCCCTCGCAGAAGACATCGATTATTATGAAGACGAAGAACTCGACCGGTTCCGAGGACGCACAAGCTATAGCGACGAGGAAATAGAAGAGTTTCGAGAGGTGCTCTATACCATGCGGACAGATGAAGTGGCGGGCTGGGTGCATAGCCTCGAACAGCGCAGAGTCAACCTCCCCGACGAGGTGAAAGACGAAGTTTTGCTCATTGTTGGCGAACAAACACAATAAAGTGCCGCGCGCGTGCGTTATATATAATAAGGAATGAGCAAGCTTATGTATGAAAACAGAGGGCAGAAAGTCCTGCTTCGCAGCATGGTGTGTATTGCCTTGCTCGCAGCCCTCTTTGTCTCTTGCTCAATCAAGAAAAACACATCCGCCACGCGTGCCTACCACGCCCTGACTGCCCACTACAACACGCTCTACAATGGGCAAGTGGCATACCTCGAGGGATGGGAGGCTCAGTACAAAGGCCACAAAGACAACTTCAACGAGATGCTCCCCATGTACATCTGTACGAACAAGACAACTGCAGGCTTGGGCAAAAGCAACTACGAAACGGCCATCCTCAAGAGCGAAAAGGCCATCAAGGTCCATAGCATCAAGAGGCGTCCCACAATCTCCGGCAACAAAAAACGCACACCGAAGGAAAAAGAATTCCTCGCACGCAAGGAGTTCAACCCATACATGTATCATGCCTGGTTCCTGATGGCTGATGCGCAATTCCAGAAGGGAGAGTTCTTCGAGGCAGCCTCCACCTATAACTACATCATCCGGCTGTACAGCACACAGCCCGACATCGCTTCCGTGGCGAAAGCAAAACTGGCACGGTGCTATGTCGCTCTGAACTGGCCTTACGATGCCGAAGACCTGCTCAACAAACTGAGGCGGGACAGTGTGCCGCGAAAAGGGCAGAAGGATTTCGACAACACCATGGCCGGTTACTATATCCTCACGCATCAGTACAACGAAGCAATACCCTGCCTGAAGAATACCATCAGCAAGACAAAAGGTAAACTGCCAAAGGCTCGACTCAATTTCCTGTTGGCGCAACTCTATCACGAAACGCAGCGCGACACATTGGCCTATAAGGCACTCTCCCGCGTAATACGCGCAAATCCCCCTTACGAAGTGTCTTTCAACGCGCGCATCATGCAGACCGAGGTCATGCACAAGGGAAAATACCGCCAGATGATAGCCCGACTGAAGCGAATGGCCAAGAGTGATAAGAACAAAGACTACCTTGACAAAGTCTATTATGCCATGGGCAACATCTACCTCTCCGTGGAGGATACCACACATTGCATCTATGCATGGGAGAAGGGACTCAAGGAAAGCACCAAGAGCGGGCCGGACAAGGCTGCGTTGCTGCTGCATCTGAGCCAACTCTATTGGGAGCAGGAGAACTACATCGAAGCGGCGCGCACGTACAAACAATGTGTCAGCACACTCGACAGAGAGCATGACGAATACAAAGAGTCCGAGCGCCGAAGCAAGATACTCAACGACTTGGAACCTCACCTGAGCGCCATCAAACTGCAGGACAGCCTCCAGGTTCTTGCTAATAGCCCAGAGGAAGTCTATCTCGCAGCCATCGACCGCGTGATTGCCGAACTGCGGAAAAAGGAAAAGGAGGAAGCCAAGAAGGCTGCTGCTAACGGCACCCTCAATCCGAACGCCATGAACAATGGCAACATGGCGGGCAACAATGCGGCTGCGCCAGGCAACATGAACCTTGCAAAAGACCTGAGCTCTTTTGGCACACAGCAGAAAGGGGAGTGGTACTTCTACAATCCCGCGACAGTGAGCAGCGGCATCCAAGAGTTCCAAAAGCGCTGGGGAATGCGCCGTAACGAAGACTATTGGCGCTACAGCAACAAGCGGACACTGCTTGCAAACTCAGATGGGGAAGACGCCGCCAACTACGACGAAGCCGCTGCCGACAGCCTCTTCGGGGCTTTGGACGGCGCTGCAACCGATAGTATCGCCTCAAAGGAAAAGGCTCGGAAGGACTCCTTGGCCAACGATCCTCATGAACGCGAGTACTACCTCAAGCAGATTCCTTTCACCGAGCAGCAGATGGAAGAGTCGAACCGCCTGCTTGGCGATGCCCTTTACAATGCGGGCATTCAGGAGCAGGAACAACTGGAGAACTTCCCGCTGGCAGAGCGCACGATGATACGCTTCCTGAATGACTTCCCGGAGCATGAGGGGACGGACAATGTCTTCTACCATCTCTTCCTGCTTTACGGCCGGCTGCATGACGTCGAGAGCGCAGAGGAATTCCGCGGTTATCTGCTCGAGGACTTCCCGGAGGCCAAGTTGTCTGCTCTGTTGGGAAACCCCAACTACGAGATGATAGCACGCGACGGCAAGCACATCGAAGACAGTCTTTATGCCGACGCATACGGTGCATATCAGGCTGAGGACTATGGAACGGTGGAGAAGAACTACCAGTTCAGCACCGAGAACTTCCCTGAAGGGAAACACAGGGCACGCATGATGTTCATTCGCGCCATGAGTGCTCTCTATGACGGACAGCGTGACACGTTCATGGTGACACTGCGCGATGTTGTTCAGAAGTTCCCGAAAGAGGAAGTGTCGGAGCTTGCGGCAGCCATTGTGAAGGGCATTGACGATGGACGTCTGTTGATGGACGAACGCTACGATGCAAGCAGCATATGGAGCCGACGCACCCGTTCCTTGAGTAACGACAGTACGGAGGCGGCTCCGAAGCTCAAGGACGACCGCTTTGGAAACTTCAACTTTGTCCTGGCCTACCCGACGGAGAGCCTCGACGAGAACATCTTGGTTTACGAGATGGCGCACTATAACTTCACAAACTTCATGGCGCGCAACTTTGACATCGAGATTCAGGCGGATGCCGGACTGACCTTGATGATTATCCGGGGCTTCCTGTCGTACGACGAGGTGCACGCTTATGCACAGAAACTCTTTGCCGACGACCATATGCGCGTAAGGCTCGAAGGCATCCGTACGCTACTTGTATCCGACGACAACCTCAAGATGATTGGCAAGGAGTTCAGCATCGACGACTACTCGGAGTTCTTCGATCAGCACTTTGCACCGCTCGATGTGCCCGAAGACTTGCAGATAGACAGTCCGACAGACCTTGAGATTCTTGATCCTGACGAACTGGACAAGCAGGAGCAGGAAGAGAAGAAGGCGGAAACGAAGACCGAGGAGGAAGACGATTTCCCGTTCGGCTGGTAATGATGCCCGATAACACAGAACATAGCGAATACCTTGATAAACGAACTATGACAACGTACAAACTGCTTTGGGTGGATGATGAGATTGAGCTTCTGAAGGCTCACATCCTTTTCCTCGAGAAGAAGGGTTACCATGTGGAGACGGTGACGAACGGTTATGATGCCTTGGACCGTTGTGCCGAGGAAGCGTTCGACCTCATTCTTCTGGATGAGAACATGCCAGGTTTGAGCGGCTTGGAGACCTTGACCCGTGTGAAGGAACTGCTGCCGGCCACGCCTGTCGTGATGGTGACGAAGAGCGAGGAGGAGCACATCATGGAGCAGGCTATTGGTGCGAAGATAGCCGACTATCTCATCAAACCCGTCAATCCTACGCAAATCCTGCTGACACTCAAGAAGAACATCCAGCAAAAGGAAATCGTCACGGAACACACGCAGAGCAACTACCAGCAGGACTTTTCGCGTTTGGGGATGCAGATAGACGATGCTTCGAGCATCGAGGAGTGGAAGGAGGTCTATAAGAAGCTGACGTACTGGGAGCTTCAGCTGAGCGAGGCGGAGAGCGGCATGCAGGAGATGCTTGCCATGCAGCGTCGCGAGGCCAACAATGGGTTTGCCAAGTTCATACGCAAGAACTATCTGCGCTGGATGGAGAGTCCGGAGGAGCGGCCGGTGATGAGTCCCGACATCTTCAAGCACACGGTCTTCCCCTTGCTGGACAAGGGCGAAAAGGTCTTCCTCGTTGTCATCGACAATTTCCGTTACGACCAGTGGCGCGTCTTGCTCAACGAGATAGCGGATGCGTTTACGGTGGAGGAGAACCTCTATTGCAGCATTCTGCCAACGGCGACGCAATATGCCCGCAACGCCATCTTCAGCGGTCTCATGCCTGATAACATCGCTAGGATGTTCCCTGAGCTGTGGGTGGATGAGGACAGCGAGGAGGGCAAGAACCTCAACGAGGAGCCTCTGGTCAGGACGCAGCTGGAGCGCTATCGACGCAAGAACTCCTTCTCCTATCACAAGATAAACCACTCGAGCGCGGCAGAGAAGTTCGTTCAGCAAATACCTCTGTTGCAGAAGAACGACCTGAATGTGGTGGTCATCAACTTCATTGACATGCTTAGCCACGCACGCACCGAGAGCCTGATGGTCAGAGAGCTTGCCAGCAACGAGGCAGCCTACCGCAGCATCACGCAGAGCTGGTTGCGCCATTCCGCCGTGAGCGACCTGTTTCGCAGCCTGGCTGCTCAGGACTGCACTGTGGTGTTGACCACCGATCACGGCAGCATCCGTTGCTACAATCCCATCAAGGTCATCGGCGACCGCAATACGAATACCAACCTGCGATATAAGCTGGGGAAGAACCTCTCATACAACCCCAAGGAGGTTTTCGAGATAAAGGAACCGCATCGTGCAGGCCTGCCGAGTCCCAACCTCAGCACGACCTATATCTTCGCTCAGCAGGACGACTTCTTCGCCTACCCCAATAACTATAATTATTATGTCCAGTACTACAAGGATACATTCCAGCATGGCGGTATCAGCTTGGAGGAGATGCTCATCCCGCTCATTACACTGAGGGGGAAGAAGAGGTAGAGCCCCCTCCCATCCTCCCCCTCAAGGGGGAGGTGCTTAGCCTCCCCATCCCTCCCGTGCTCTCAGCGTGGGTCGGAATAAACAAACAGAAGAAACGATGGAAATAAAGATTGAAAGTTTAGAAGATATCACGTCGGCAGCACAGAAATTTGTCGATGAAATGGGCGAAAAACGCGTCTTTGCCTTCTACGGCAAAATGGGTGCAGGCAAGACGACATTCATCAAGGCTGTATGCGAGGCGCTGGGCGTGACCGATGTTGTTACATCGCCCACCTTCGCCATCGTCAACGAGTATGCCGATGCGGCTGGTCGGCCAGTCTATCACTTCGACTTCTACCGCATAAAGAACCTGCGTGAAGCCTACGATATGGGCTGCGAGGAATATTTCTACAGCGGTAATCCCTGCTTCATCGAGTGGCCCGAGCTCATCGACGGCCTGCTCCCCGAGGACACCGTCAGCGTAACTATCGAAGTCCTTGAGGATGAGACACGTACGATTACAATAGGCTGAGCCGAAAAACACAACGTGCTGCGTCGGAAAATGCAACGTGCTGCATCGGCTTACGCAGCGTGCTGCATCGGGCTTTCCTGCTGCCTGCGTCGGCCTTCGCAGCTGCCTGCGTCAGCCCCCCCTGTTGCCTTCACTGCTACCACATTGCATCAGGCATTGCCAAGCGTGCCATCCAGCGGAAGGGGATTGCCCGACGAGCCGTCCGGCTTCTGAACGCGTTTGAAGGCAATGTTGTTGCGGAGCATCTGCCCGGGATTGACAAGGGGCAGAATCTGCTTCGGTATTCCTGCATCTTCAGTCCTCACGGCTAAAATGCCTCGAGCGCTGCCGATGGTGATGTCGGCCATGTGCTGCACCAGTCCGGCTGGCAGAACCCATTGGTCCTCGTTCAACTGATAGAGCGAGCTCCAACTGTCGCGCGTGAACTCAAAGACCGTCTGCACGCCGAGGATGAGCTGCGTGATGTCGTTCTTCTTATACTCGAAGTTGGCGTTGCACCGCACGATGCGCTTGTCGGTCTCGCAGTTGAACTGGAGCTGGTTGTTGATTTGCATTTCTCCCTCTGGCCATTCGTTGGCCAGGTTGACGAACTCCAGCTGACGGACGTCCATCAGGCGGAACTGAATCTGAATCTGTTTCTGTTGTTGCATGAGTTATTGCCCCTCTCCCTAACCCTCCCCAAAAGGGGCGGGAACTGCGTGCAGGGGCATGGCAGTTTGACAGTTCTTGCTTCCTCTGCCCTCCCCGTTGGGGGGGAGAGGGTGGGGAAGAGTAGTCTTTTATTTCCTTGCTTTTATTGTTATTGCGTTGAGGTAGTAGAAGCGATTGGGACTGTTGTTGAACGAACCCGGCATTACCGTGAGCGTCAGTTGTCCGTCGTCAGTTGTCCGTACATCCTTAATGGTGATGGTTTCCGACATGTTATTGGCAGATTGTATGGCAGCAGCTTTAGTGTCTGCTCCCTGAACGATGTAGCTTGTCTGACGGAAGTCAGGGCATCCGTTGCGCGAGGAGAAGAAGGTGAGTTCGTAGGTCAGTTCCGGATTGAGATGACTCAGGCGGATAGCAGCACTTCCCCTTGGACCTTGAGCCCCGAACTTGCCCGCCGCGTAGCCCCAAAGGGCAGACTGCGAGACATCGGCAGGCATCAGCATCCCCGTCGTGGTATAAGGGGCACCGTTCTTGTTCGTGCCACAGAAGTCGCTGGTGAATGTTACGATTATCCCCGTTGGGTTCATGTTCGTGTCCAGAATGCTGAGGTGCGTCCGAAGGCTCGGCGTGATGTCGTTCCAAGTAGGGTCGTTAGTATGGTCGGCCCCGAAGTTGAATTTCACTAAGCCAGTCGGCACGATGTTGTTCACCGCGGGGAAGCCAGCCATGTTTAGGGAGGTTTGTTCGAAAGGCTTTGCCACAGCCTCGTGCGCAGCCACCTGGCAAGTGTATGCAGACATATAGTCCATGCCGTCGGGATGATATGTGAGACCAATTGGCGAGATGCCCGTAATGACCTCGAACCATGTGCAAGCAGCCGTGTATCGTCCCATCTTCAAGTCAAGATGATAGCCGTCACGGTTCATGTTGTCGCCAAGCCAAGAGGTTCGCGCATTCTGTATGGCAGTACCGGATGGCACGACGAAACTGAGCTCGGGATGCGTCAGCAAAGCGAACTGCACAGCCTGGCAGATGCTGTCGTACATCACCTCTTGTCGGTTGCCGTAGTTAGCAAAGCCCCCATGTGTGCTGTCGTGGGAATAAGCCCACGTCTGGTGGTAGCCGTATGCAGCATTGGGATTCGTCTGCAACCCCTGCGCGTACCCTATCAGATTGGTCAGGTAAGGTTCGAACGTCGTGGTGAGGCCCGACTCCTGGCTTACTTGCTGGAACGTGATATATTGCCACGGCTCATCGGTGATGATGTCGGAAAGAGCCATCCGCGGCTTGTTGTAGCGGCGTCCGTTCACAACCTTACGATACTCGAAAGTGTTGTTCTCCTCCGTCACATCAACCCAGTGTGACTGAAACCCCTGTCCCCCTCTGTAAGCGTTGCCGATAACCATCTTCACACCAGCCTCGTTGGCCAGTTCCCAAAGGTACTGTTCGACAGCGTCTTGCGAGAAGCTGTTGCCAATGGCAAGCACGCGGACGATGCTGTCCTGCAACAACGAGTCAACCTGAGCACGGGCGCAAAGGCAAAGACAGAGTAGAATGACGAATCCCAGCTTCCTCATTTGCCCAGTATGTTATTGTATTCGCTTTCGTCTGCCAGCACTTGCAGCGCGCGTTTGATGCACGTGTCGCCTATGAGTTGCTGCTGTGCTCCGCCTTTCTGATAATAGTAGCGGTGTGCTATTTCATCGCAGAGGAAAGGCTCCGCCTGCTTGCGAAAACGCAGCAGGTCGGCTTTCACATCGTATGTCAGCTTCGCCTCGAGCGCATTGAGCTCGTCCTTTGTGGCGTCTTGATAACCCTCGCGTTTGATGACGTCCCGCAACACCTTCAGCAACTCCTTGGCAGGTTTGCCAGCCTCGAAGCCACTGGCACCAATACTGTCGGCAAAGGCAGCATAGTCCTCGTCGCTCAACTTGAACTGTCCAATCGGCGGGATAGTCGGATGCGTTCGGCAGAAGTGCGTGGCATAATCAAAGAACTCGTCGCTGTTAATCAACTCGGTGATGATTGTCGGAAGGCTGTCTGGCTTAACTTCGACATCAGGCTTGATGCCGCCTCCGTCGCGCACCTCACGGCCTCCTGCTGTATGGAAGACCTTCGTCAGGCTATCGGGAACCGTGCCCGCAGAACCGTCTGCATTGAGGTGCCGATAGTCATAAGCCTGGATGCAACGTCCGCTGGGGATGTAGTAGCGGCTGGTAGTGAGCTTGAGGCTACCATGATAGGGAACCTCGCGAATCATTTGTACCAGACCCTTTCCATAGGTCCTCGTGCCCATGACAACGGCTCGGTCGAAGTCCTGCAAAGAGCCTGCCACGATTTCAGATGCCGAGGCCGAACCTCCGTCCACAAGCACAACAACAGGCATCACACTGTCCACCGGCTCAGTCGCCGTGTAGTATTCGCGATTAGTGCGTGTCATCTTTCCCCTCGTATAGACCACTTTCTTGCCTTTCGGCAGGAAGAGATTGGCGATATCGACTGCCTCGTTGACGGCTCCGCCTGGATTGCCGCGAAGGTCGAGGACGAGTCGCTTTGCTCCTTGGCTGCGCACATCATCCAGCGCCTCCCGCACTTCCCGGCAAGCCCCTTCGGTAAAACCAGTCAGATAGATGTAGCCGGTCTGACCGTCGTCAAGCATTCCAGCATAAGGCACCTGCGGCAACTGAATCGTCTGACGCGTGATGAGGAACGACTTTTCCTCTTCTCCGCGACGCACTTTCAGCTCGAAAGTGGTGCCAGCCTCGCCTCTAAGCATACTGCTCACCTTCGGTGTCAGCATTCCTTTTACGTCCTTTCCATCGATGGATAGGATGACATCGCCAGCCTGAACACCAGCCAACTGGCTTGGCGTACCCTCGTAAGGCTCACTGATAACTGCCCTTTGTTCTTTTCTGTGATAGCGGATCACGCTACCGATGCCGGCATATTTGCCTGTTGCCATCTGGCGGAGGTCTTCGTCGTCATCGGGGAAGTAGTCGGTAAAGGGGTCCACCTGTTGCAACATCGAACGGATGCCCCAGCCTATAACGGTATCCGCGTTGAGCGAATCGACGTAGAAGAGGTCGAGTTGCTTATAGATGTCATTGAAGAGTTCGAGGTTTCTGCCGATTGCCGAATTGGCGTTCTCTTTCTTTTGCGCCACCATAGAGAGCGGCAGCATACACATTATTATATATATATAAGCGCGTTTCATTGAACATTAAACATTGAACATTGAACTTTTATCTGCTTCCACGTCTCGTCGGGCAACCTTGTGCCGACCACGCCGATGATCTGCTCGCTTAGCAACGCACCACAGCTGAGGCAGTCCTTCAGCGAGGCCCCTCGGTTCAGGGCATAGAGAAAACCGCCCGCGAAAAAGTCGCCCGCAGCCGTCGTATCCACTACAGATACCTTCCTGGCGGGTACCACGACTTCTTCAGTGCCGAGCCTTGCACTCGCACCCTTGCTACCGAGTTTCACGACAGCCAAGCATTTGTAGGCGGCTATCTCTCGCAACGCCTCGAGAGGGTCGCTTTTGCCCGTGAAGGCGGAGGCTTCCTCTTCGTTGGCGAAGACGATGTCGATGTAGTCTTGCACCAAGTGTTGGAAGAAAGGAAGGTCTGCACCGACGACATTATAGCTGGCAAGGTCCAGGCTGAGCTGCACGCTCTGTTCTGTCGCCGTCTGGCAGATAGACTCCATCAAATCGTGGTTCTGCACGAGATAGCCCTCGATGTGTGCCATCGAGACACCCTCGAAAAGCTGCGGCGTGATGTCGCTTGCTTGCATGGTTGCCGCGGCGCCGAGGCAAGTGCCGAAGGTTCTTTCGCCATCTGGAGAGATGAATGTGTTGGCAACTCCTGTTGGTAGATTGCATTCGAGAAGGCGTGCTTCGATGCCCACAGCCTTGCAGTTGTCCGCATAGAATTTGCCGAGAACATCCTTGCCCACTTTCCCGACGAAGCCCGCATTGCCTCCCAACCGTGCCAGAGCCAGCATTGTGTTGCCTGCGCTTCCGCCTGTAGCCTGTTCCATTGGCAATCCTTTCATATGAGTTCGCAGGTTTTCCTGCTGAACCTCATCAATCAGGGTCATGCCTCCCCTTGGTAGCCCTATCTTTCCAAGAAGCGTATCATCCTTCAGTTGCACAAGAATATCGACAAGCGCGTTGCCTATTCCTATTGTTCTCTCCATTTTGTGCCAAATTTTCTGCAAAGTTATAAAATAAAGATTAAAGTTTAAAGATTACGGATTAAAGATAAGGGTAAATTAGAAAAAAAAGGCAGATTAATAAAAATTTTTCACTTTTCACTTTTCTCTTTTCACTTTTTGTTGTACCTTTGCCCCGCAATTGCGAAAGAAAGCGCAAATACTGCTTCAGTAGCTCAGTTGGTTAGAGCACATGACTGTTAATCATGGGGTCGTTGGTTCAAGCCCATCCTGAAGCGCAAAACTTCTTTTGAGCAGTTGCATACCTTGCTTCAGTAGCTCAGTTGGTTAGAGCACATGACTGTTAATCATGGGGTCGTTGGTTCAAGCCCATCCTGAAGCGCAAAGCCCAGCAAAACGCTGGGCTTTTCTTTTAAGCTTGCTGAGGGCTTTCTTTCTTTATTCTCCAAAGGCGATGCGCTCTTCTTCCTTTGTTCGCACGACGATATTGTATCTCTCCCACAGCGTAGAGTCGCGACCGGCATTGCCCAGGGCGTAGATGAAGTTGTCGCCCACAAAGCCGCCGCCTGCTGCGACAAGGCTGTCGGCTTGAATGCCGAACAGAAGCGACTTGTAGCTCATCTCCTCGTTACCACCTTGAACAGCGATGTTGCTTACCGACGCAAAGCCGCGAGAATAGTTGTAGCAGACGTGGAACCTGATGGTGGTTGGCAACCGATTGAGGTTTACCGACTGATACGCATTCTCCACTTCGCCTTCGAATCGAAGCAGACGGAGCGTTTCGGCATCCACCAAGGCCATTCCTGTCAGGCAACGCCTGTTTCCCAGCTTCTTTGCGACCTTGTTTTTCAATCGGAATGTGATGCGAAAAAGTTTTTCTCCCATTTCGCTGGAGCGCGTTTCGAGTTCGACAGCATAATACTTTCTCGCCATTGACGGGCTGTAGAGGGGCTTGACGGCCTTTCCCCAATAACTGCTCATAAAGGCGCTCGGACCTATCTCTGCCATGTGGTGTATGTTGGTCAGTCTCAGCTTGATGCTGCTCTTTTCTCCCTCCGCGTTCATTCCGAAAATGCCGCTGAAGGTCTCGCACTCGCGGAGATTCACAGCCGAGCTCCAACCCATGAGGCTTTCAATCAGGTAGCTGTCTTTGTCATTCTTCAGCAGGGTTCGCATGAAATAGGCTTGCCTGTCCTTTTTGTGCCTCGAGAAGTCCCTTTTCAGGTTCTTGATGACTGCAGCCAGAACGCCCAGTTTATCTACGGGCCGCACCTCGACCTCGCGGAGAGCCTGTTCGTAGGGTTTCAGCCTGACCCTCGACGGCACTTCCCAAGCCTGCATGGTCGTCTTCTCGAAACCGATGAAACTGAAGGTCAGAATGTCCTGCGGCGAGGCATTCAGACGGAAGTCACCATCGACGTTGGTCAGCGTCCCCATTCCGTTCTGCTTATACACAGCGGCATAGGGCAAGGGCTCCCCCGTGGCTGCATCAACCCCGCGACCCGTT
>Ga0247610_10002770_pt1 | contig 19840 bp, 14 predicted proteins | sample 174DNAGHGhighgp2_FD_193483 | JGI IMG/M metagenome (GOLD analysis project Ga0247610, IMG submission 193483) | Sheep rumen microbial communities from Palmerston North, Manawatu-Wanganui, New Zealand - 1742 DNA GHGhigh gp2 | ecosystem: Host-associated > Mammals > Digestive system > Stomach > Rumen...
GTATCATGGAAGCCTGTCCTCCAATGGTTGCCGAGAGTATGGACAACCGCGACCTTTCCTTTGGAGCAGGTGCCCTCCGTCTGAAGTCGCGTATAGCCTTTGGACGCAAGAAAAAAGACTTCGTCAGTATGCTAAAGAAAGCCATCGACGAATTGAATCCGATAGAAAACAATACCGACAAGAATGTCATTCACTACTGGATTGTCAGCAGTAGCAATGGTGGTACAGGTAGCGGTTCTTTATTAGATGTCCTGTACCTTGTGAATATGCTTCATCGTACCTATATTGACAAGGGCAACCCCAAGGTCGGACTTATGCTCTATATGCCTCGGGCATTTATGAATGTCAACAGAGATAATGAGCGATACCCTCGTAACGCATACGCTGTCTTCAAGGAACTGGAGGCTTTCCAGAAATGGAATAAGGATGTGTCTAAGAACCGGCTGTTTCACCGTATGGCCGTTACTGACGAATACGAGCTCTTTGACGAGAGCATGGGATTCCGTCCGTTCGAGTTCTGTATTCCTATTGATTTCCATACGGAAAACAACAATAACATGGGCGACATTCACAAAATGTATTCCAACACCGCAGAACTAATGTTCTATATTCATAGCGGTCAAGGTGCCAGTGGATTTAAGTCGTTCTTGGATAATAACGAGGATGGCGACCAAATCAACAGCCCGGAATTCTTCCTGATACCGATGGGCTATATGGCCCTGAGAAAACCCAATGAGCAGTTCGAGAATTATATTGCCCTCCGTTCTAAGTACGAAATGCTCCGTTATGGTATTCTTGGTTCTACTATTGAATCTGCAGACGAACGAAAGAGACTGATGAATACCCTCTTTGATACAATTATCAGGAGTTCGCTATTTGAAAGCGGAATAGGAAAGGAGTCCTATTTCCGCACAATCAAGGGTATTGTAGAAGACATGCTCGACGATGAGATGCCCGACAACCTGATTCGTGACAACGAGAATAAGGTGGTCAAGAAATTACCGACTAACGTGTCTATTGAGGATGCTCGAAGTGTTATCAGTGCTATTGAGGCCGCTATCCGTCGCCGTGGAGAAGAGAAAAATAACACCCGAAAGGCCATTGAACATGACCTTTGGGCATGGACAGAAGAAAATAGCCGCAAATGGGGTCTGCAATATGTGAAGGATATCCTGCAGGAACTTGATGCCTATTGTACCGATATCTATATGGCTTATACGACAGATACTAATACGGGTATTTTGCAAGGACTCCGTTCAAGTCGTAAGTCATTGGTTGAGAGTAGAGATGGCATAGAGGGAGAATTGGATGACCTTTATCAGAAAGCCATTCAGGTAACTTTAAAAGAAAGATTTATTGGTGATAATGCTAATGACATACAGGTGTTCTTCTCACGCTTGAAGGATTGGGTAGAAGCTAGTGTCAAAGTGATTCTCACAGAAGAAGCCTTCGATATGATTAGGGAACTGGCATACGGAGACCGTGGTATCATTGACCGCATTATTACCCATGTGCGGAAGTTGATAACAGAGGCTTCGGCAGTCCTTAATGGTGACAAGGGTGTTGCTCAAGGTTATACAGGTTTGGCCAGAAGTTTCTATTTGTCGAAAATGGATGTTACTTCGGTTTTTGTCCCAGACATTACGGAATACGTCGATGGTACAGGCTGGCGTGAAGACCATAATCTGTTTTCAGAGTGGTATGGCATGATTATCGGTCATACATCAGACTTTGTGCCAGGAGAAGGTTTTGCTCCTTTACGTAATGGTGACCCCGCTCACTCACTAGAAGGACTGTTTAGTCAGATGATAAGTCTGCATTCTGAAGACATGATTCAAAAGAAGTACATCATAGACGAAGAAAGTCATATATTTACTAATACATATATCACGGACTTCAAACGTGCTATTGAAGACATACTTGACTATACAGTAAGTACCGTGCAAACACTGATTCATCAGAACGAGACAGTCAGCAAACAATGGTATGAAAAGACTTTGGCCAGCTTCTTCTCTGGGTTAAACAGTGAGGCAACACGTGCTATCCAGCAGAAAGCCCATCCAAATCTATTCTTCCCTTACAGCAAGTCGAAAGTGGCTAGCAAGATCACAGACAAGGCATTCTGTGTAGGTCCCGACGGAGTGGTCGAGAATGTATTCCTTGATTCATCGTCATCAGACACGACAAGATTCATTTCAAGCAACGATCCGTCCGTGATGTATAAGATAGTAACCAAACTTGGTCTGTCATTCGAATATTACGACTTGTATCAGAGCATCAAGACGGAGTATGATAGCTGCATGAACAAAGTATTCTATCATTTCCACCAAGCCTTTGCAACATCTGGCGGTAATGCTGACAATATCAAGCTTCCCAGAGAGATTAAACCTGAGCAGATAGTGTTCACTAAATATCTCATATTGAACCAGCTTCGCGAGGCTTTCAGTCATATCATGGTGAAGGGTACAGAGGTATATAATAAGGATAACTATACTGATACTCCAGTCATCTTTGACAATGAGATGGACAAGATAGCAAAGTTTGCGACCTCCAGTTCCATTAACTTGATAGACAATGAGATGATACAGCTACAAGTGACAGATGGTGATTCCGTATATTATCACACGGTGACGGTTGATCATCCTGAGCACCGGATGACGGAGTTGCTTGATGGATTTACTGAATACTTTACTGTCGGTCGTTTTGGCGTGTTGGCATCAGAACTTATCAAGGACATCAACTTCCTAGAGTCAGACCTCTTGCGTCAGAAGTATCATGAGGCAGTGGAAACACTCAAAACAGAATTAAACGAGAAGTGGGCTGCAGCCGGAAAGAAAGAGAAGGAAACCATTGGTGATATTCTCCGTATTCTGAATGAACGGCTTGATACTGTAGCAAAATTCCTATCAAAAAAGCAGTACGAGGGTTAAATTATGCTTCCGCTTTGGATTATAGATATGGGGTGCTCTGCGGCTTCTACCAAGAAGCTGCAGGATCTCCTGTCTGAAACTGGTGAATCCCTGAAACCATATTGGCATTATTATCATGTCAAGAATACGGATGTCTCAGACACAGACTCCTGTAAGGCATTCATCGATGAATTGGTCTCAGACGGAAGAGCATGTTATAATGCATTTATCAAAGAGGGCTATCAGGTAGGAAACTTTCAGATTGTCATCCTTGGTGCTGCTGACGAAAAGCTCTCCCAGCAGATGTTTGCGCCATTAGCAGGACTCATTCGCGACAACCTCCCCAGAATTATTGCAGACCATGCTAATTTAGGAGTAGAGATAACTTGCATTCTGTTTATTCCAAGCACGGTTAACCAACTTGATGACTTGCAGGAGAGAACGAATGTCGCTATGCTTTTGGAAGATCTGAACATGCTGAATGAACGTCTTGGTGCCAGACACTTCAATCGTTTGGTGGCCTATCAGGATGTACAGTATAAAGGACACCGGTTCTATCCTGGACTCAATGCCGAACAGCGTACCGAACTGCTATTCCAAATTTTAACAAACTTATTCTTCGTAAGTGCGAAAAGTGAACGTCTATTTGACAAGATCGGTAGTGGAGAAGGTATATACTCTTTGGGAGCTGCATCTGTTTACTATAATAGCGAGCAACACCATGCCTACGAACTGAAGCACCTGCTTGACAAACTTGTCGCAGAGTTTAAAAACGAAGAGAATTACAGTGAGGACTATGCGAATAAGCTTGTGCATGAGGTCCTAAGAGAAGATGTATTAAGCACAGATGAGATATCCGCACGTTTTCGTGAGGAGTGCAGCAGTACGGATGTGGACTTGAAGAAGATGGAGGGCGAAGCCGATCCTCATCCTGTATGGGACCTGTTCCGCTCAGACCTGATACCCAGCTACTATCATAAGTTTCTGAAGTATATGCCAGCAAGACTTATGGCATTTATGCAGAGTCTTTCCTATATCTTGCTTACAAGGTTCTCTGGGATCTTGCGTGATAACAGGAAAAAAGCAGTCGAGAAATTCATCCCACTCCTTCATTCCATATACCGCAAGGTTTTCCTGGATCCTTCTGCTAACTATGCTACGATAGCACAGGTGGAATCAGTATTTAAGGCTGCTAGGGAATATTTGACCAACAAACGGGAGTCGGTAAAACTTGTATCTCACGAAATCGTTCCAGTGCCTAAATATCTGAGAAATGACTATGACAAATGCGAGACGGCAGGCGAATCCAATAAACCATCAGATATTCTTGAGAATATCAAGAAGAATCTGAAAAAGGAACCAATTGTCCTGAGTCTGGTAGTAAGATGTTTTCTTCTTGGCATCCTGCTGGTTTTCACCATCATTCCTGTCTTACGGGTGTTATCGCCAAAAGTCATCAATTTGGGAGAAATAGCAACGATTGAGTGGCTATGGATACCTGTGATATTCTTCTTGCCGCTTATCATTGAATTCTTCATCAAACTTCGGAGACATTTCAAGCGTATCAGGCGATTAAAGTATAGACTTCTTGCTGCAACGCTTCTTTCTGTGAATAAGCGATTGTCGAAGTCCCTAATGGAGGAACAAGGAACATTCTATGATGAATTAGTCAAGGAATGTGATGTTCAGTTGGAACTTCTTGCCAAGTTCAGGGAGAGCATGAAGGTTCCTGAGGCAACAGCAGGGAAGGGAGTTATCCCAGAGACGACCTTTAACCAGCCTCTGCTCGGTGGCTCTTTCTGCGGAGAGAAACTTTTGGAAGAAGACTCCTTGTCAGAGGCAGAAATAAGAGTAAAGGGCGAGGTACTACGTCTTTCCTGCTTAAAGAGTGAAGATCTCATAGGATTACTGAAAAATTCATTCAGACAACCTGAGACACTTGATACTATTGACTTGTCGGATGACAAAGAGCCACCGGTTCATGCTGAGGCTTTTGTTTCTGTATTGAGTAAACTCTTTGCACCTGAACTCCTTATTCACACGGCAGAGAGTGCTGGTGCGATGATGTCTCTCCTCGGACAGAATGTTCATGTAACCCCTTGGGAGAAGATGGCTGCCGTTAACGGTATGCTTTTCTCTGTATCTTCAAACAACAAGCCAGTCTTGAGGATAACTAATGTCCCTCAATTGTTGGAGGAAATGAGTATCGTCAACGACGAGGCAACGGCAGATTATGCGTTGTTGACATATTGGCAGAAGATTATCCCATGTATTCAGTCGCAGCTTGTCTGCAACTGTTCACTAGAACAACTCCCCAAACTCTCATTTGCAGATAAGTTATCCCTATATTATGGCTACTACAGGCAGAGAGATCTCGCATATTCTTTGGCAGGAACTCCTGTCAGAATTCCCAAGGAGGAAATGGATCAGTTGGATAAACAATTAAAGGAGGACAGGCTATGATATTTATAAGAATTGCATTACTTCTGGCCGTCCTGCTGATTCTCTTTGCAGTATATGAGATTATCGGTCTGTTTAAGAAAAAGGCAAAAACCTATTATGCAGGAGATGACGGTAATAATCATGCTTTCGGTGATGCAGTCTTTAACATCAGTGCTGACTGTTATGTATTTCATGACAACAACCAGCCTGTAGGCAACCGTTATCAGGGTAATTCCAATATTGAGAACGGTCTTGCACAGATATTATTGCGTGACGATCCTGCTTCATCAGACCTGACATCGGCAGTCCATAAGGAAGGCTGGGTTGATTTGGCTGGCAACATTTATGGAAAATCGGGGCTCCGCCTTGGCTACATCACGGACGAGAAAGGTCAGCCAGGAATTAATGGCTCTGGCAGATGGTATGAGCTGTGGTTAAGAAAGCACTCGTTGGTATATTCATGCCCACCACTCGCCAGTGAGGGTGGTGACAGTGAGGTTGCCAAGGACAAATTGTTAGGAAAGGTCGTTGAGACCGGCAGGCTTTGGAAAGCCAAACCGAGCGTCTATACAGTTACTGCAAGGGCGGGCGGATTCCTTCTGCTTTATAAGGATCGTCAGCCCAAACCCGCCAGCGAAGACCCGATGGCAGAGAAGATGACGTGGAAAGACACAGCACTACCCTCATCTGTGCTGTTCACCTTCATTTATGGTCTGTTCTATTTAACAGGAATGGGCAAAATGTCATTCCCTGCATTTGGAGAACAGATTGGTTTCGTCTTTGCAATGCTTTTGGTGTTCTTTGTAATCTGGGCGATTCTTCGTCAGATAAAGATAGAGGCACTATTAGAGGGTAAGGCCTTTGATGACTTCTTGATGCTTGTAGACAGGAATACCGGAGTTGGTGGCTTGAATAACTGGATTATCTTGACGGCTTCTGCAGCATTACTAGTATCTATTTTTATTTATGGTAGCGACTTTATTCCGTTGCAGGCTGCTATGTTAATAGGAGCATGGGTAAATAGGAAATATGTTAGCCGTGAACCTTGGAAACTGGCAGATTATGAAGAAGAAGGAGGGCAATTGCCAGACTGGACGGATGGTAGTGATGACGAAGACGAAAACAGCAATGAAGGTGAAAGCGAAGAAAGCGGTGGAAGTGATGAAAGCGAAGTAGAAGTTGCCGAGCGTCACTATACATGGGAACTGGACTCAGCTTACCACCGTTCTAAAGGCGAGTTAACACTTAAGTTCAATCCTGAGAAGATATCTACACTTCGCTCTAACAATCCTTTCAGACTAAGTTCAAATAGAGGACACATTGCAAATGTAACAGAGCTTTTCGATGTTTGTAAGGACAATAAGAAAGTTCATCGTGTTCTTCGTTACATGAATAATCTTTCACAAGAAGAAGGCTTAGGAGAGTTGGAGAGAATGCAGTTTATCTTGGATTTCGTACAGATGCCCAATATCGATTATGAGTTTGATGAGAAATGTGATGAGATAGGTAATCTTTTAGATTACGCCCGTTTCCCGGACGAGACGATGTTTGATGGTCGTGGAGACTGTGACTGTAAAGCAGTTTTAGCTGCAGTCCTGTTCCGAGAGGCAGGGTATAAGACAGCATATATCACCACACCATCACATGCTGCTATCGCAGTAGCATTTAAGAGCAAATCCGCATCTGAATTGCTGGAGATGGCTGGTCAGTCGATTGTAACCAAGGATGGTTATATGTATTTCTTCTGTGAAACTACAGGAGATGGATTTAAGATAGGAGATCTTGGTGGTACTACCAAGGATGCAGTTGAAGATATAATATTCTTGAATTAGTATGAAGCAATTGGGATCCATAGCGGGCGTACTGCTTGTATTCGTGTTGTCTGCCTTTGCTCTAGTGATGATATATGACAAGGGTAAAGACCAGAAAGCGCTGAGATATGCAGATGTCCCCCAGGAAACTATAGACTGGATTAACTCATTCGGACATGGATTGGATGATATCCTTTCATCATTCGATCCATTGCCGCGTCCTACACCCTGGAATAATGACGGTGATTTGGGGCAAGACCCTGATACCGGGTTGAAAACACTCGAAGACGATCTCTTCATTTTCTATTTCACCGAATCATTGTCAAAAGAAGCCGCTTTATGCCAGAAACTGGCCCATGAGGCCATACCTCATTTAGAAGACATCATCGGGAAATATTATTATCCAGATGACATGAATGGGCGAAAAGTTCCTATTTATCTGACTCCAAACCAAAAGGACTTTGAGCGACTAATGGCCAAACTCGGAGCAAGAAGAAATAACTTTGAAAGCACTGCAGGAATTACTATCCAGGAAATCTCTCCATCAGGCTATTTTTTGAAAGGAATAGCATTAAACGGTAATTTTGCTTTTTCCAACAAGGCATATACAAAGAATGTGCTCTGGCATGAAATGACACACTATTGTTTCTTTGCGTCTGTGGATTATAACCAGCAGGTTAATCTTCCTATGTGGTGCTATGAGGGAATTGCCGAATACACTTCATTGCCAGGACGGAAACCACATTTCTCTGATAAGGAAATTAATATGATGAGGAATGACTGTAAGTTAACAGATAGTTATTTCCCATATGTTTTTGAAAATTATCAGGGCGGACAGTCTATTTTCTGTTATATGGATAATTGTTACTCAGTTTCAGGAGTAAAGAATTTCCTTAGAAATACATATACAAGTGGCATACCCTCTGCTATGCAAAGCAACTTCTCGAAATCAATACAAGAGTTCGAGAGGGATTGGAAATCCAACTTAGATACATTTAAGTGATGATAGTTTTTTCTCCTAGAGGGATGGTTCATACATAACTCATTGTTTCTAACCAATAACTAAAAGCGTATGTTCAAGGTATTTATATCAGAGAAAATTCTGAGGAATATCATTCAAGCAGAGAGTCAACGGCCAAATAATACCCGGTCGAACCTATTCAAGATTCTTAAGTCCGCCAAGAATCTGTATGTGGCAATGGATGCTCCTGATTTAGCATGGATTAAACAGTTAAAAGACGATTTTGGCCTTGTGGCTGATACAACGAAAACAGAATATATCAAGAAGATCCCCACCAAGCCAGAGTCTGTGCTTAAGAATCCTTCTTCATTATTTATTCTTGACATACCGCTTGCTGAAGCAAAAAAGATCCAAGCGGAATACGGAGTGATTTGTCGGAGTGGTGTAGATATAAACATATCGACGTTGATCGACATCAACGACGAACATACTACAGACAAAAATAAACCTTTGGGAAGAGGATGGGATACTGTGTTGGATAGTGTAGAGCCCTTACCCTCTAACGCTCTTATTCTAACAGATCGTTATTTATTTAAAACCACCAATGCAAATTATGGTAATGGCTTTGATAATGTGCGCAGTATTTTAACAGAGCTACTGCCACGTGAATTGAATACCACCTATCATATTACGGTTGTTTTTGATAAAGACAGCATAGATGCTCTTTATGACTTTCAGACAATTGCAAAGCGGCTGAATGACATCAAAGAAGAGTTTAAGCGTCCTTATCCCATAACGATGGAGGTGTTAGGTATTACTGGTAAAAACGAAACCTATCATAATCTTCATAATCGGCGCATTGTTTCCAACTACTTCGTGGTAAAGATGGACTATAGGTTGGCTGCTTTCAATAAGGCTGTTGGTACAGTTGACCAAACCATCACGCCACAGGTGTTATTTACAGAAGATAGTCTGAATCGTCATTCTTCAGCCCCATTAAAATCTATGGAGCAGATCATTTCAACCCTTCGTGAATTCTCAAATTCTCTTTCGTCACCATACAACAAACACGACAGCTACTATTACGCTGTTAATGGTGAATGGATGGAAAAGTGTATTGCTATTAGGAATAGGTTGATAAAATAGTTACAGACATGAATAATATAGCCATTATTACAGCCCGTAGTGGTTCAAAAGGTTTGAAGGACAAAAATATCTTGCCATTGGCTGGTATGCCATTGATAGCTTATTCTATTATTGCAGCATGTGAATCAAAGATGTTTAGGGATGTTATGGTTTCAACTGATTCCGGTCATTATGCATCTATAGCAGAAGAATATGGCGCTTCCGTACCCTTTTTGCGTTCCAAAGAGTTGAGCGGTGATTTTGTAGGCAGCTGGGATGTCGTGAAAGAAGTACTTGAAAAATATCGTACTGCTTTTGACATGCGGTTTGATACGGTATGCCTTCTTCAACCCACATCACCTCTCCGTTCAGTTCAGGATATAATAGATGGTTACCAAGAATTTGAAGAAAAACATGCAGACTCCGTTACTGCAGTATGCGAGATGGAACACTCACCACTTTGGAGTATGACTCTTCCAAAAGACCTTTCCCTAAAGGAATATCTTAAAAAGAGTAAGGGTGATTTGCCTAGGCAAAAACTTCCAACCTATTACAGGATTAATGGTGCTCTATACATTCGCAGAATCGAGTATCACTCAGATGGCTCTATAAGGCTGCCTGAAACAGAAGCATTTGCATATATTATGCCACGTGAAAGGAGTATAGATATTGATACAAGAATCGACTTCCGTTTGGCGGAAATCCTAATGAAAGACAATTTATAAAACATAAAGATTATGAGTACTGAAAACAACAAGAAATTAGACTGCTTGCCTCGTATTGGCATGAATGACGGTTTTATCTTATGGACTGCTTATCACTTGTTCGACACACTTAGACAAGTTTCTTTATTTCAACAAATAAGAAATGTCTCCAGGCTATTGTGGAAGAAAAAATACAAGCATGCTCACCCTAATACTTCAAAAGAAGATATGGATAAAGCATGGATGACAAACAGGCCATTTGTGACGAAATATCTATTTTCAGAAATATGGGTGATTTCACACTTGCTCTTGGGCATTTTTTTCAGTTTGATCATGATTTACACACCATACTTATGGTTGGGGTATATTGTGCTTGGATACGCTATGCTTAGATCATTTGAAATATTTGTATATCACGTTAATGTTCTGCTCTTCGATCCGTTACGAGTCGGAGTGGATAATTATCGGGTAAAGTCGGCTACAAGAATGATTATACTGCTTTTCTGTAATATCGCGGAATATGTCCTATGGTTCTCTACCATCTATATTGTTGTTCTTCGCTTAGACAATGAAGATATCATGGGGAAGCACATATTGACAAGAAGTATCATGACGTTGGCCAATATCTCAGATCCCAATGAATACATCAACTGGAAGATTGCATTTGTAGCGAATATAGAATCAATCATTGGCATCTTTATGAATATTGTATGCTTGGCTCGATTTATTTCCATATTACCTTCAGTACGGACTATAGACAAAAACTAAATATGAAAAATTTATGTGTTATTACAGCTCGTGGTGGGAGCAAAAGAATTCCAAGAAAAAATATCAAACCATTTTGGGGGAAACCTATTATTGCGTATTCAATTGAATCTGCAATCAACAGTAACCTCTTTGATGTTGTAATGGTTTCTACTGATGATCAAGAAATAGCAAATATCGCAAAAGAATATGGAGCCGAAGTCCCTTTTTTCAGAAGTGCTGGGAATTCTAATGATTACGCAGGTACAACAGACGTTCTTTTAGAAGTGTTAGAAGTTTATAAAGAGAAAGGATTTATTTTTGATATCCTCTGCTGCCTATATCCTACAGCCCCCTTTGTAACTTCTGAAAAATTGAAAGAAGCATACAATATGTTGGGTACAGATATTGATGCTTCGTTTACGATGGTTCAATATTCATACCCGATACAGCGTAGTCTTAGAATTAATTCTGAGGGATATGTAGAGATGAATTTCCCACAATATCGTTCAAGTCGTTCTCAAGACTTAGAAAAGATATATCATGATGCAGGGCAGTTTTATTTTATAAAAATACCGACTTTGTTATGTGAGAAGACATTATGGTGTAAACATACTGCTCCTTTGATTCTTTCTGACCTTGAGGTTCAAGACCTTGATACAGAAACAGACTGGAAAATAGCGGAAATCAAATATTCTCTAATGCATAAATAGTTGGCTAAAGAGGGACATCCTTTACATCTGGAAAAGCGCTCGCGTTTGGCGATACAACCAATAATGAATGGGAGGCATATATCAGCGAGAGTATCCGCAGTTGGATAACATCCAATAAGATGATTGCCGAACTGTTGAACGAACAGTAAAAACAATAAAAATAACTTAAAACAAATAATTATGGGAAAAGATAACACGAGACATCCTATGAATATAGTGAAAGCCTATACGTTCTTTATAGTTCCTTTCTATTACAATGACAACGATTGGGAGATTATTCATCAGAAGAAACTTGGCAAGTGGATTCCTATTAAAGAGGAGCTCTACAATAAAGATGATGTATTGTATCCATACATTATGAATTTGTTTAAGCAAAAGTGTGATATTAAAAAGACTCGTTTACAGATATACGAGTTCGATGCAAAAGATAATGGTCCGTCTTCTCAGTTATTTGTTGAACGAGTTCTTGGCAAAAAAAATGTAGCAGTTATCGCCAAGAACGCTAATGAGCAAAAAAAAACCAACAGTCATTTCGTTTGTTCTTAAAAAGGATGGTAACTTCGCGCCACATATTATAATCTCTCCATCAGCAAATATTGGTATTCTGACCTTTGCCATAGAGTTGGAAAATTACAAGAATATTGACAATCTGAAACGGTTGAATTACTCTTTACAGAAGAGGGATGAAGTGGAAAAATATCAATGCGTTTGCGTTAGACCGGACAATCAAGATGAAATAGAATCTATAAATGTTTTACATGATGCGGCCTGCAATATAACCGACTTGTGGAAGAAAAACAAATTTGGTAAGGTTTGTAATCAATTCAAGACAAAGAGTAATATAGATTTCGTCTGCTGGGACATTAAAGACTTTGTGGACTGCCTTCTGGCAAATATGAAGTATGAACCAGGTGAGCCTCAACTTAAGTATTTTAGCAAAGATCGCATTCATACTTTTGTCTTCTGTTCATTGGATGACCCTCAAAACTCTTTAGACGAAAAAGCTATTACCCCAGACATACTCAGATTATCGCGTAGTGTTGTCGACAGTTATATGTTACCTTTCGATTTGTTGAAAAAACAAGAAGCCGTTCTAAGAACATACGACAACATTTTCTTTTCGTCTGCTATGGAAGGAAGCACAATGCTTTGTATTGCCAAAGCAGAGAACAAGAGTTTTATTGACAATATACACAATACATTCAATCGACAGTACTTCCTCATCTATTTATTAGTGCTCATCCAAAGATACACATTGCTTAGTTTAGAGCGAAGAATAACAGAATTTGAATCAACGGAGAAAAACGACGACGAAGTCCTGTGGAATCTGATTGATATCATTTGTCGTATCAAGGTTAATTGCTACTATACCGATGTGTCTATTTATACACATCATAGCCAATTCTATCAACATTGCTGTAAGAATCTTCATATTCCTGAAACATTCAAGGAAATTGATGAGAAGGTCGAACTTCTAAAACTAACTACTGACCGGAAGATGCATATTTTGATGGAAGCTCAACGTAAAATCCAAGCAGAAGAAGCAAAAAGACATCAGGAAGAAATTGAACGTATAAAATTGAAAGAAAAGGAAGATGAAGAAAAACGTAGAAGAGACCAAGAGGATAATGAAATAAAGCAAAAGAAAATTGAAGCGGATCTTAGGAAAGAGAAAGATGATTCGGAGAGGAGACAAAATATCCTCAATATTATTGTCGCAATTCTTACAGTTGCACAAGTGGTACAGGCTGTATATGAACTTTGGAATCCTGATCCTCAAAAAGACACGACTATACCCTTAATTACAGGTGTTATCTGCCTTCTGCTACTTGTTGGTATCGCAAGAAAAGACATCATTAAATTCTTTAAGAGAAACAAATAATACAAACCAAATTATTTAAAGGTTCGCAAGTGAATATTCATTCATCAAGCGAGTAATTTATTCATTTAATATAGTTTATGGAACTTGGGATTGGCATCAATAATCGCAGAAAGCAGTTCGCTAGCATCGGCAGAGATCGTCTCTGCGACATCCAGGGTGATGTCCTATATCAGTTCCCATATCCTGTCCGATGCGGACAGCTCGAGAGTACCAGCAGTGGTTTCGCGGAAGAGAGCGCCTACGTGTTTCGTAAGCTTTGGGCAAAACAGCCTGATGCTAATACTTTGTAGAGAAACACCATTGCCTTAGGCATTCTTGAGAGGGAAAACGAAAAGCCACGCTTTGTCAAAGGAGACAAAAAGTGGGGGAGAGTTATGGAAGGGCTTGAGAAAGGCAAAAAAAAGTCCAATTATTTGGATAATATAAAAAAATTTCTTACCTTTGCACTATCTATTAACAAAAAATTAGAATTAGAATTCCATAATTATTAGTAATTCAGCTTAGTCCTGAATATCTAACTAAAAATAACAGAAGTGTTTTTCCCTATATATTTCATATAAAAAGATAAATCATGGTACAACTGGAAAAAGAATTGCTCCTGGGATCTTTAAGCAAAGGAGATAGTGTCTCGTTAGTGATGATGGACGGCAAGCAATATGCAGGAGAAATTCTCCTTATAAATACAGACAAAATAGGTTTACGTACCATTGACGGTCGAACGGTTATACAGAAAACTGATGACATTGACACCTTTGAACAGATTGTTTCACAACAAAGCAATGATAATAATGGGCATAATCTTGCTGAATCCGATCTGATAGAAAAAGAGATTGATGATGATACCACAAATATGCCTGAGGCTCAAACCATCTTACGTCCGGAAATTCACCACCCTAAAATCCTTGGGATGTATAAATTTGAGGACGAGAACAGGGATACAAGTGTAAAAAATGGAAAGTTTCCCCCAGATAGTTATAAGATTAATAAACTAATCAAAGATAAATTATTTGATGGAAGGATATTAGGTGGTTTCATCAAAGACGCGGAAGGTGGAGAGGATATTTATTTTGAAATGAGAGATGTCATGGATAATGACCTCGTCTCAGAGATTAAAAAAAATAGTGATTTTCAATCTAAAAGCATTAAAATTAAACTTAATTTTTTTATTGTTGCCAATCCTGCCAAGAGGGAGCAGCGCAAAGCCATTTGTATTCATCGGTTGTCAATAGCAGACTTCATTGCAAATTTAGAAGTAAACGATGAAAATGACAACTTGCTATTTGATTATATTCAAAAGAAAATAGCTTATCTTATAGATAATAAGTTGTCTCATGATGCCTTGAAGATTGTAGATATAATATTTGATAATTTTGAAGAGAAAGACTTAGCGCAAAACCTTAAAAACTATTTGAAGAAGGTACGTTATGATCTATTGAAAGATTCTACAGACAAGAATCTATTCATTAGTGCTTATTCGGACTACGTTGAAGACTGTATGCTTTTGACGGATATGGCGAATTCTCAAAAGTGTAATATGCTAAAAGAATTGGCTAAATTTTTGGAAGAGAACCATGAGAAGAAAGAAAGGATATTGGCATATCTTACCCGTGCACAGGTGCTGAATCCTGGTGATTTTATAGTTAAGCAGATGATACAGCGCGTTATCACAATGCAAGATTACCTTTTTCATGACGTAAGAGATATTATACTCAGTACATCTGCAACCTCGAATTATACTGAATTAATTGATATTGACATTAGAAATTATCGCAATGATAGTCGACAAAACGGAAAAAAGATATCTAAGGAAGCCCTTTTGGAGAAAGCCCGTGAAAAGCAATTTGAATCTAGTGAAGAGAGTTGTGAATATTTTTTAAAGGTTTTATCAATATATTATCGAAAGGGACTTATTGAAGGTAATGAAAAAGAGTATAGAAGGATAAAGGTAGAGTATGCCGTCCAAAAAGCATATGATTCTTTAAACTACATTGTTAGAGAAAAAGAATCGGAAATGCGTACTTATTTTGATGTAGGCAGTAGTTATATGGTTGTAGCATTGTCATTGGGGATTGACAATATGGATTCTATGTGCCGTCTTTTCGATGAATATATTAAAGCATTGTTTGTTGTTTCAAAATGCGAATATCACGAAGGGCTGCCTTGGAATGAAATGGTTCTAAAATATGCTTTCGGAGAAGACGAAACAAAAAAACGTCTTATTTGGCAATTCCTAATTGATATAGGCTCTGCTAACGAACTGATTTGGAATCAACTTCTTGAAATGAAGAATGGAATTGCTGATATTTATAAGTTATTTCAAAAAGGCCAGGTAGAAACGACCTATCACCTTATTAATCAAGTAGAGGGTGCAAATAGAAATGTTAAATTACTGGCTAAAAGATTTCTCCATGAAACGTTTGATGCAAGAAGGCTGAGTATACGTAAAGTTTGTGACCTGATTTCTAAACTAGAGATGACGAATTTGGATTCTAGGGAGATAGAAGTCGATCTCCTAAATGAGATATTGAAAGAAAACGATTCTGTCGTTTCGAAGAGCAACAAGGATGAAGTGCTCCAAAAGATGCTGAAGATCATGGGCTATTTGGAGAAATATGATTCATTAACAACGACCGATCATATAAACATTCTTGAGAAATGTATCAATGATATAAAAGATATTATTAACTACTTGGAAAATACCGATAACTCTACTTATGTGGGCAAAGTAGTAATTCTTCCGATTGCTATTAATTGGAGAAAAGTATTTGAAAGTGCATTGGATGATAAGAAAAAAGAACTGCTACCCAGACTGTTAGTGGAACTTAATCCTATTTACTTGACACGTTCTGGCGCTGTAGATAGATGCTTTACAATTCAAATAACGAATAAAGGAGAACGTACAGCAAGCCGTTATCGGATAAAATATACGATAACAGATGAAAATCAGAATAATGAACCAGAATCTAAGGAGATTGTTAGCGATAAACCCTTGATTGCCAGGGCTGGAAATAAAGAAACTCATAAAGTGACACTTCCAACTACCATGATGCAGTCACCTGTGGTTAATCTAAATATTGAAGTACAGGCTTTCTGTGACGATATTGCCATAGATGCTGTCAGATATCGTTTTACTGCAACAGATAGTCCCAATATCAATAATATAATTAATGACGAAACCATTATTTTGTGGAACTTTGGGAAACCGGCTATACCAGATATAGGAAGACAAGTAACAGAGTCAAATATATTTTATGGCAGAAATGAAACAGTTGAGAAATTAGTTAGTCATTACTTGTCAGAAAAAAGAAGCTATACTTATGTCCTATATGGGCTGTCCAGAACGGGAAAGACTTCGATTTTAAACAAGTTGAAGCGTGAAATGCTTAGCAAAACAATCCAGAAAGACGGAAAGACCATGCAATTGGCACCTTTGCCTATTTGTCTGGATATTGATTTGAATAAAGACGATTCGTATATTTGGCGTTCTATTATTGAGATGCAAATATGTGAAGAATATGAGAAATTACGTGGAGAATGCAAAAAACGACCAGACTTGTTAGCTTATCCAGTTTTTCACTATAAAAAAGATGTTTATTCGTCATTCGATTTAAAAGATGTTGTGGAAGAACTCAACAAAATAGGAGTTTTCCCGTTTATCTTTATCGATGAATTCTCATTTATCTCCAATATGTTAAAGAAGGGAAATGTAGGAGGTACGTTTGTACATATGTTGAGGCAGCTGGCACTTGATGAAAAGGCTTGTTTTATCTTTGCAGGAACCTACGATATAAAAGACCTGATGAATAATCCCAATAGTGAACTACTGTCAACAGGAGCTTTTACCAATATCAACGAGATGCAAATAGCAGAAATAAAGCGTGAGGATGCAGAAATGCTAATGGATGCTATGAACCAGAAGCTTCAGTTCACCAAGGAAGCAAAGGAACTAATTCATTCCCTAAGTGGTGATATCCCGTATTTTATCCAGATTATTTGCTATTCTTGTGCTGAATATGCCAAGAATAGGTATGACTGGATTGGTATTCCGGAATTGAGTCACGTTGTGAATATTCTGGTTGGCAATGAAGAACGTGTTAATGATTGTACCGTCATACCTCCCGGAAGATTTGATAGTAATATGCTTGACAATAATCATCCTTTGGAACGAGATGTCTTGAGATATATCGCTTTATATAGGGCTAAAGAAGATAAAATCATCCCCATGCCTTTAGCTGAAATACAATCTAAATGGAATAAGGAAGTTCCAGCAAGAACTCCAGAAGAATTGAGTTCGACGATACAGAGTTTGTTGGATAAGGGCATAATAAAGGCCAACGGCAATAAAGGTTTTACAATTAAGGTTGATCTCTTCCGCTTGTGGTATAAGGTATCTTGTCTTAAGACAAATACTATTGATTAATTCTCAAAGTAAAGATTATTAATATACTAAAGAATAACAATTATGACTCCCATCTTTTCATCAAGACCCGTAGGCAATTTAGAGGAGCTTTTTGGAAGAGCACAGGAAATGTCAAATGCTTGTAAATATTTACGTATTGGCAGAAATATTTCTGTTACAGCACCACGTCGTTTCGGTAAAACTAGCTTCTTGAAAATGCTTTATAAAAAGTTGGAGAACGACCCGCAATTCTGTCCTGTATATTTAGACTTCACACTCTTCGTGGGTGAAACAACACCGCGTGAAAAAATCTATCAATATATTTTGACAAGAATGATTGTGACCTTGACATTACAGCGACGCTTTATAGAAGATATTACTTTCGATACTGATACTATTGCTCCATCCTCATCAGAGGATGTTGTCAAAAAGTGTTTGATGAGGATGTCAGATAATATGGTCGATTTGTTTGAGAAATTTGTCACATACATTAGAGAAGAAAAAGACATAACTGTATTGCTATTAATAGATGAATACGAAATATTACTGAAACAGGGAATTGGCTTTGAGAATGATAAGGCACCTTTTATGCCCATTAGACGACTATTTGAAAAAGAGTGTCTTCAGTATGTCATTTCTGGTGCAGAGCACTGGGGGAAATTTGAAAGCAAAATCGGATCTAATCAGCTAAATTGGACTACCAACGATATTTCCTTGCCTCCCCTTTGCTATGATGACTATCAAGTACTTCTGGCATATGAGTTGAACAAAATTCAAGATACCGAATTAAGGCAGTATCTAGACTCATACATGGAAAAAATATATAATTGGTCGGGGGGCGTTCCTTTTTATGTTAAAACTATTGGAACTCATTTGTATGTTGAACATAGCGAACCAGACTATAAACTCTTGCAATCGTTCTTTGATGAAATACTTAATAGGTATATTCAGCCTCAGGAAAGAAAAATATTAAACCAATTGTCTTTTGCTCCTGCAAGATTTGATTACAATCTGCTTAGCGAAATGGTAAAAAATGGTTATGTCAGAAAATCCAAAGATGGGGAGAATTATGAAATTGCCATAGGCTTTCTTAGAGATTATTTAAATGCCCAGTCTAAGGGTACAGAGGATATAATACCAGCCTCTTATCAGTTGACAAAAAACATAGTAGACACCATGAATAAGATAAATTCTTATAAGCAGGTATTCGCTGAAAGTAAACAGGAATTTATTATGATTGATGACATGCAACGTCCTGCTGATGACAGAGATGGCGTAATACGCTTTAGTGGTGCAATATATAAAAACTATTGGGAACGAACGAATAAAGGACAGACTCTTCCTCCTCCTTTCAAGAAGGAAAGTAGTGAGCTAGTATATGCAATATTGGCCCTTCGGCACTATTACAACCACAAAGACTATATTCCACAGAGTACGACGCAGATGTCTGCCCAAGAGATGTTTGAATTCTTTACCAATAGTAGCCGTGAGCCATTCATGCCTGCCGAATACTACGCTTTCCAAACTCAGGTGTTAAAAATATTATGTAAAGAGCTAGATAATCTTCTTGAGTATATACAGGAGAATTTTGACTAATCATTCATCTGCGCAAAACTAATCAGTAAACGTTCAATATTCATTATTTTACTCATAAAAATCCTCAATTATTCGATAATTTGAGGATTTTTTTGTAATTTTGTAGCGCAAATAACAAAGTTATAGGCATATCTTATTACTTCTAACAAATAACTAAAAGCGTATGTTCAAGGTATTTATAGCAGAGAAAATTCTGAGTGATATCATTCAAGCAGAGAGTCAAAGGCCAAATAATTCCCGGTCGGACTTGTTCAAGATTCTTAAGTCTGCCAAGATTCTATACATTGTTTTGGAGCAGATCATTTCAACCCTTCGTGAATTCTCTAACTCTCTTTCATCGCCATACACCAAACACGACAGCTACTATTACGCTGTTAATGGTGAATGGATGGAAAAGTGTATATCAATTAGGAATATATTAATAAAATGACTGAACTTTCGCAAGTGAATATTCATTCATCAAGCGACTAATTTATACATTTGATATAGCTTATGGAACTTAGGATTGTCATCAATAACCGCAGAAAGCAGTTCACAGGCATCTGCCGAGATGA